>Ga0265297_10002030_pt1 | contig 43361 bp, 41 predicted proteins | sample Munlanlwell13791_FD_192502 | JGI IMG/M metagenome (GOLD analysis project Ga0265297, IMG submission 192502) | Leachate microbial communities from a municipal landfill in Southern Ontario, Canada - Leachate well 137-91 | ecosystem: Engineered > Solid waste > Landfill > Unclassified | place... | reverse complement strand
ATAAGTTGCTCCAAAGTCAGGAACTCCGGGAGCCGATTCTTGTCCAGTCATTTGGATTCTGTAACGCAACCAATCGCCATCAGGATCAGTTGAAACCATAGTCATAGAGATGTTTTGCATTTGGTTGGTAGCATGATTGGCAGGACCGGAAAGAGTTGGAATAGCATCATAGGAGTTTTTTGTGTAAGTACCAACAGAACCGGAGTTTGGAACACCGGTGCCACCGTCAACAGAAAAAACAGAGTCAGCAGGACGAGTACCCTTGGTAACTACATAGATTCTTCCTCCTCCTCCACCGCCACCTGCGCCGGCACCGTTACCACCTTTGGCAAATACATGAGAGTCGGAGTCAGCAGTAAAGTTTTCAGATACCCAAACATAGATAGCTCCACCTGAGCCGCCTCCACCATTGGTTGTACCATTGTTTCCATTGGCAGAAATGTAGGCATTACTGGCTGCCGTACCATCCATAACAAGATTGCCGGTGATATTAAGTTGAATATGTCCGCCACCTGAGCCACCTCCTGCTGTTCCACCTGGAGAACCTAGATAAACTAGATCTTTGGCTCCTCCATAGACTGCTCCGCCGGTACCTGTTTCACCTGAACCGTCTCCACCTGTTCCACCAAAACCACCACCTCCACCATTGGTTGTACCACTTCCTTTACCTGGACCACCGCCAGAAGCTACATCAAAACCAAGACCGGTTGAAGAAAGTGTTCCGGATACTATTAGATCACCTGTCATATTGAAGGTTGGCCAGAGACCATTTGGAGCTACGGTAGTATCACCGACAAAAGCCAGTTCTGTTCCGGATGGGATAGTCAAATCGTGGGAGTAGTTTAATACTTGTTGTTTGACCAAAGCTAACTTACCAGAGTTGGATAATGTAATTGAGTCAAAGACCGGAGCAGCGGTAATACAATCACCGGTGCAGTTGGTGCCTTCGCCGAAGAGGGTGGAGCGCTGGGGAGAAGAATAGCTATAATTATCAATCACTAAATCACCACTAGTCTGACCGTTTGATTTTTTATAGACTGTCCCTGCAGAACCATAACATCCTGATGTTGGAGAGGTTCCACCATAAGCGAACATAGTCGGTTGATCCGAAAAACTTGTAGCAGAGGTTTGAGAAACAGCAATTCTTCCGCCGCCGCCACCACCTCGATTACCAGTTATTGTAGCCCCACCATTAACTGATATGGTACCGGAGCCAGATATTGCAGAAGTTGAAATATTTATAGATCCGCCAGAACCACCACCGCGACCATTAATCCCAGCCCCGCCAGTAGCATAAATAGAACCATCTACCGATGATGTTCCAGTCACTGTTAGCTTAATTGCACCTCCGCCATTATTATAACCAGCAATATAACCGCCACTTCCAAGACTAAACGGGTCGGTTGCAGAGCCATATGTTGGACTTGTTGTGCTTGCTCCATAAAGCCCACCCTTGCCGCCATAGCTAGCTCCACTATCTATTGAAATCGACTTTCCAAGACCATACGAAGATGCAAATCCCTTCTCACTTACATCAATAGATCCACCACTCTCAACCACAAGATTTCCAGGGATATTAATATTCATCTTATATACCTCAGTCTCCCCAGCCGGATTTGCAGAGTGTGATAATTTGCCTGGAGTTGCACCGCCTTTTACCGTCAAATCAACCATATGAAGAAATGTCGTCGGAGTTGTAAAGGGTGATAAATTATCAGCATTTAATGTTATTTTTGATACCTCAAAACTCTCAGGAACATCAAGTGTTCCACCTCGGTAGGTGATAAAGCCATCTGTCGTGCCAGAACCACCAGACAAAACACTGTTAGAAGCAATCGTCAAAGTTGTGCCGGTTGGAATTTGCAAATCACCGGCATTATCTACGGTAATCGTATCAAACTGCCAGCTTGCTCCAGATGGAATTGGGGTTCCAGTTGTCGGACTCATTCGATAATCGAAATTATCAATTTTTACAGAACCGTATGTTTGACTAGCGGTTTTTGTATAAACGGTTCCAGCCCCTCCAGGATTTGAATTGCTTCCTCCATAGGCACCACTTTGGGCTTTGACATTGTCAAGTGGTAACTCCAGAGTATCAGCTGTGACTAAAGCGACCCGTCCGCCACCACCAGGACTTCCGTAACCACTAGGACTTGAAGCATCACCACCATTTGCATGAATTGACCCTGAGCCAGAAATTGAAGGTGTTGTGATATAAATGCTACCCCCGGATCCTGTGCCATGATTATAGTTTTTTATTCCACCATCAGATGAAGCTGCACCATTTATAACAGTGTCGCTATAAACATTTAACAGTATTGCTCCACCACCAGAACGACCCTCATTCCAGCCATACCCGCCACCACTACCAAGATTTGTTGGTTGTGTTACTGAGCCATAAGTTACCCCTCCATCAGTAGTGGCATATATGCCACCTTTCCCTCCATACCCACCACCAGACGAGTTGGAACCAGCACCCGTGCCCTGTCTGCCATCATAACCGAGTGCATCAGTATTTATTATTCCGTAGGTGTCAATGGTTAAAGCTCCACCAATATTCATATTAACGTGATACATTTCACCATGGGCGGTTGTATCGTTATCCCCATGGGTGATGGTCCCTTTATGGGTATCGTCTGCTCCGGTAACAGTAACCGAGCCACCAAAAATGATAGCATTCGCCCAAGTGTTCTTTTGCTCAAAAGTACCATTGCTGTTTACAGTCATATCTCCGGCAGAATCAACATCGTTAGTGAGAGTGAGCCTGTTAGTATAGGTAGTATCTCCACCGATAGTAAGAGTACCAAAGGAGATGTTTTCTGAGGTGGTAACAGCAACGCTTTCATCAGTAGAGTTGATTATAGCAACATCATTGGCATCAGGTTTACCGTTATCCCAGTTAGCATCAGTGGACCAGCCACCACTACCTGCTGTCCAGGTGGTAGTGTCTGATGTAGTATCCCAACCCAAGCAATTGGTGGCGGTAGTATTCATCGCATAGATAGTACCGACTGTATTATTTGAATCAGTAACATTTACATAGTTGGCATATACTTCTCCACTTGGAGAAAGAGTCCAGCGGTTGCTTGGAGAGGATGAGACGAGAATAGGTTTATACGTTGAATTACCGGCAAAGCGAAGGATAGTACCGGCACTGGTAGTTATGGATTTGGTGTTAGTAATCGTAAATGTGTTGTCGCCATCTACCCGAGGCCCGAATTCCAGAGTGCCTTGGGTTAGGGAGATGTTGTCAGTTATAACGCCATTTCCAGACGCAGTTGTAAACACTGCTTTGCCGGAGGGTTTATTAATGATAATCGGATTCAGGTAACCCGCAGAGGTTGTAATTGTTTGGATACCGCTGCCATTTAATACAACATCTGCAGGATTGGTCGCATTTGTTGATACTGAGGCATTTACATAGTTGCCGCCTAAATAAATCTTATTGCCGATACTACCTAACCGTTGGCCCGCAACCAAGTTGACAGTTAAATTACCAGATATATTCGCGTCACCATGTAAATATATATTATACACCGGCGAAAAAATAACATTGTAATAAATTGCAGAACCAAAAGTTATGTCCTGACTCCCGCTGCTATTAAAAGTAACGGTATGATTGCCGTTATCAAATGTTCCCGTGGTATAAGTCCATGTTCCATTTACTGCAAGATCATTTAATAAAGTAAAGCTACCAGAAGTATTTATCTCGACACCAGAAGCAGAGCCACCGAGTGAATTTACGGAGTAGCTACCAAGTATTTGCATATTTCCTAGTCCTCCTGCTGAGTTCGGATTTAGCACTATGGTTTTACTCGTACCACGAAGAGCCATAGTGCCACTTGTGAACTTCTGCCCAGCAGTTGAGTAATTAAAATTAACGTCACCATATATGTTCGCAGTCCCAGTAATTGATAGATTGTAAGTCGGCTGAATAGTGATATTGTTATAATTAATTGAACCGGCAATCCATGTTTGGTTCCCTCCGCATTGAAATACTAAAGTACTGTTGTTTAAATTTAATGAGCCTCCAACAAAATCATCTGAGATGTTGCCACTTCCAGCTAATATAACTGTAGAGTAGTTTGCATTGAAGGTCCCCGACTTCCAGCTGAAGGCACCGTTGACGGTCAGGGCAAAATTACTCGCCGTCGTATCCAGCGTTCCCGTATAGCCAGCGATTTGGTTGACCCCGGCGACAGTAACATTGCTCGCCAATTTCACCGATCCAGAAGCCTTGTTGACTGCAATAATAGGACCTCCATTCACTCCTTCTTGAGTAATGGTTTGATCTCCGGAAGCCCTATTAAAAATTGCAGTTGCACCAGCGTAACCACAAGAATCGGTTCGAATTGTCAGGTTACCACCGACATTGAAAGTGCCGTTTATCGCCCCACCATAATCTAGGTCATTCGCGATATTCATCGTGTGATAAGCAGTCAAGGCATAAGATCCATTACAAACTGAGTGTCGAAAATTATAAAAACTATTGTCACCAGGATAGTAGTTTGATATTTGCTGATTAATAACCCATCCCTGTCTGGCCACAAAAGTTCCACCTACGGCTTTAAAAGTATTTGTAGTCACTGAATAGTTATTTTCGGAAACATCGAGTGTGCCTTGAGCTATTTCTATTGTGCTGGCCGATAAATTGTTATTGACCAATGTTACAGTCCTTGAATTATTGAATTTGATTGATGGGACTGTGCCACCATTAGTGTCCCAGTTTCTATCCCCTGGCTGAATCCAATTTATCAGTGTCGACCCGCCGAGACTGTTGGCATCGACAATCAAATCACCAGATAATTTGATTACTCCCCCATTTAATATGTCACTGATGGACAAATTATTTGTCACATTTATTTGCGTGCCGTATAAGGATATTGGATGGCTTCCGTTTTTAATTCTTTGAAAATTATAAAATGTATTTTCTCCCAAAGTCCAGGCTACATCCGAACCAGTTGAAACAAGGGAACTTGCTCCTGGACTATATAATCCCGCCGATAAATCAGCGGATCCCGTAGCTGTTATTGTTGAACCGTTCGCCTCTAATGTCCCCGAATTCCAGGTCAGGCCAGCAACAGTGAGCGCGTTATTACTGGTTGTGGTAGAAAGTGTGTTGGCGTAATCGGAAGATATAATACCGGCAACGGTCGTCGAAGCTGCATCTAGGTTACAGTCGAAAGGGTATGCTGAACTAAAATAGGCATATTCGGTAGTAGTTGGTTTGCTTGGGGTCCAGTTGGCAGCGTCACTCCAGAGGTTATTGTTGTTAGCATTAGTCCATCTTCTTAGAGTTGGGATTTCAGTGATTGATGGCCAACCGGTGTTGCCGGTGCTATCTACTCCATGAGCGACTGCAATATCTGTTCCATAGTTATGAGAATCTCTAACATCAGTGTAATCAGAAGTATGAGTACAGTTTCCAGGATTGAACTTCCATTCATCCCCGGCCAGGTCGGATCGGAGAATAACCATTCTACCAACTGCAGTACCGGCAAAGTTAAAAGCGTCTGGAGCAGTGCCGGCACAGGAGAGTGACCAGCTGGCATCATCGTGGTTGACGGTTAGTTTCCCCGATTGTATAGACATGATGCCAGTGGTAACAGTGATGTTTTTAACTGTAGCAGAGCCGTTCCAAGCTACTGTCTTGGTAGCGGCATTGACTGTGATATTAGTATTGGCAAAACCACCCGCAGCATCGACGAAGCCGGCATTGATGAAAGTGATATTAGCTGTACCGGAGCTGGCAGAATCGCCAATGTAGTATCTGGCGCTAGCGACACTCATGGTGACTGTTCTGCTGTCACCGGTGAGTATACCTTTGGTGATATTTAGTTTACTTCTGACATTAAAATCATCGGTATCAATAGTCACCGCATCGGTATTATTAGTTTCTTGGATGGTTAAATCATAGAAAGAGGTGGCGTTGGAGGCTTTGGGTTTAAGGGTGGTGCCGGCACCGGTCATAATGATGTTTGATGTTCCATAGGTAAACGTCCCCCCGGAGAGATCGAGGTTGCCGGTTATCGTTATCTCAGATGCTGAAGCGTTTAGCGTTCCCACCTGCCAAGTAAGATCTCCGTTGACGGTTAAGGAGTAGCCGTTGGTGTTGAAGGTGCCATTCATACCGACAGTAGTAGAGGTAACACCAACAACAGTTTGATTTGATGTTAGAGTAAGACCGTAAGTTGGGTTGGTGACAAAAGCAATGTTATTGGTTGAATCAGGTGTTGTGTGACCATCGTTACATGTCCAGTTGGTTGAAGTTGTCCAATTGGTATCGGTGGCACCAAGCCAAGTGCAGGTATGAGCATCTGCAAGAGCTCGTTTGTACATTGGGCCATAGAGAATGATTGAAGTGAAAAGAAAGGTAAGAACTAAAACAGAAGCAAGTCCGATGTTGTGAAATCCAACATTGGGATTAGAGTTCCATTTGCGGTAGAGAGACGATGATGCCAGAAGTTTTTGATGGATTCTTTTTAGACGGCCTATCTTTAGCTTATCGGCATTTTCAATACCTTTGATTTCAAGGGCTATCTCCCGTTTTTTCCTATCTGCTTCTTTTACCGCTTCAATTGCACGAACTTCCGCTTCCGAATATGCCTGCTTTTCTTCTTCTTTGAGTTCTTTTTTTAGGCTAGAACTGGATTTTATTTTTCGAGCTTCCCTCATCCCTCTAAAATAGAGTAAAAGACTGCTTAACAAGGAAAAAAACCAACTTGCTACAGTAGCAAACCAGCTAAAATGATTTTTTAGTTTGGGCTTTTTGCTCAAAATGTCTCCTGCGCTTATTTCATGCCGATGATTTCTATTGCCCGTTTATTATCTTCGTCAATCTGAAGAGTTTTTTCGGCGTAAATTTTAGCATTGGCCAAATCGGCAAGTTCCAAGGAGTAATTAGCAGCTAAAAGATTAAGAATTGATGATTTAGGATTGTAATTTAAACCGTTTTTAATCGTATTTAAAGCGTCTCCGGTTCGCCCGAGAATTTGATAATAATTCGCTAAATCAACATAATTATTTGAAGTTCGAGGCTGAAGTTCAATTGCCTTGTTATAGTATTCCAAAGCTTTTCCTTCTTCACCGGCTCCTCTGGCGATGAAAGCCTTCATCGTATAAATTTGAGCAACTTCCAGTTTAGCTTCGTTGACGATTTTTTCAAACTGATCATATTTTTTTGCCTGAAAATAGTAAATTGCCAATTGTTTAGAGATACTTTTGTCATTTGGATCAAAATCATGACGCTTTTCGAGCAATTTAATAGACTCATCCAACTTGCCCGATTCAGCATAGTTATACGCAGCCAGCAAATCATTATCTTTTCTTTCGGCAAATTTGCGATCGGAAATATTATGCAAAACCAAGGCTGTGACAATCATAATTGTGATTAATAGAAAAGAAACCGCATATCTGGGATATTTTTTGACCAATTTTTTGATTTTAGCAATTGTTTTCATTTTGAAACCTGAAAATTAACTAACATTCTCAAAACAAAATAAGCTATAAGAAATCCAGCGCCGGCACAGAAAAGATAGATTGCCAAAGCGAAAATATACCAGGAATACTGCCTGAAATTTACCAGTTTAAAATACTCTCGCCTGCGGCTGTTTAGATTGTTTGAATCAGGTTGTTTGCCATATTCTGTCATTTTGTTCTCTTATATTTATTATACTGGAATCTTTTACTCATAACGCAAAGCGTCAAGAGGATTAAGTTTTGAAGCTCTGCGGGATGGATAAAATCCGGTTAAAAATCCAACAAAGATTGAAAAAACAATAATTCCGACGGCAAGAAAGTACGGAGTGGAAAAAAGCTTTTCTGATTCTCCACCGACACTCTTTGCCAAAGAATTAACTCCGACGTTGACAATCAATGATGTAAGGTATCCCAATAATACGCCGACGGCCCCGCCCAAAGTTGAAATCATTGAAGATTCGGTAAGGAATATCTTTGATACGTCACGATCGCGGACCCCGAGCGCTTTCATTATTCCAATGTCGCGTGTTCTCTCCAAGAGAGCAATAGTCATGGTATTGAACATTCCGATTGACGCAACCAACAAGGCAACCAGGCCGAAGAAAGCTAAGATTAACTGGATGACTCGAAATATCTGATCGACTTGACTAATTGTATCGGCGATTGAAGTGACGGTAAAACCCATCGAAGTAATTTTGTCCTTAATCTGAGGAATTGTTTTTTGATCCTTGATATTAACCTTCAGCGAGTTGTAGATTGTTTTGTCATTAATTTGATCGGCTATTGAAGAAGTCGGAATATAGGCAAAACTTACGCTGTCGTCCTGAGCGACACCGATAATCGAAAACTTTTTCAAAACTTCCTTTTTTGCTTTCGTGTCCTGATCGATAAAAATTACAGCCGTGTCGAATTCTTTCTTAACCGAGTCTGTGGTGGTTATATTCAAAGCTTTTAAAAGCGCAGTAGAAACAACAATATCAGTCTGAGAATTTGAAAAAAACCCTCCGATTACAGTTTCCACACCTTCAAGTTTGGAGTATTCGTCACCGACAAAAGATCCCACCGCGTCGGTTTTCTTGCCCTGATAATCAATTTTTAAGCCCAGTGATAAAAGCGGAGAGACAGAACTGACTTCTGACATTTCTTTAATTTTGGCTACTAAAGAATTATCAACTTTTTGAACAGAAGTTTTACCGGGAGAAACATCGAGGGTACTGATTGCGGCGATGTTGGCAATTTTTTTCGTTGACAGCTCTTGCAAACCATAACCAAGGGAGACCAAAAAAACAATTGTGGCAATACCGACTGCGATACCCAAGATTGTTAACAGCGACCTCATACGGTTTGATTTGATGTTATTAATAGCTATTAGAAAGATTTCCGATGTCCGCATATTAACCTTGCTCCAATGAACGTGAAGTTAAATCAAAGTCGCCAATCTGCTTTAGAGCGGGCCTACTCCTATTAACCTGCGTTTTAATTATTTCACCGTCTTTCATATGAAAAACGTGCGATGCGTATTTTAAGTGGTCGGGATTATGTGTAACCATTAAAAGGGTACGTTTTGATTTCCGATTCAGATGATAGAATATTTCCATTACATCTTCAGCCGATTTCGAATCCAAATTGCCCGTCGGCTCATCACAGATCAATATCCAGGGATTAACCGCCAATGCTCTGGCCATAGCGACCCGCTGTTGTTGCCCACCGGAAAGTTCAGTATGGATATTGTTTAGATGTTTAGAAAGACCAAAAACTCCAAGTAAATTAGCAGCCCGTTTTAACGCTTGTGGCCGAGGTTCCCCGGAGGCCAAAAGAGGCAGAGCAACGTTTTCTTGCACCGTCATTGATTTAAGGAGATTAAACTGCTGGAAAACAATACCGATTTTCGATTGGCGGAACTTTGCCTTTTGGTCTGATGTGTACTTTTTTATTTCTTCACCGCGAACAAGAAATTTGCCCTCTGTTGGGTCCTCAAGCCCCGAGCATAAATTCAAAAGAGTTGATTTTCCGCAACCGGAAGGCCCGAAAAAAACTACATAGTCACCCGGATGAATTTCAAAATTCACCCCTTTTATTACTTCGATGGTGTTGGCACCAACAACAAAAGATTTTTTGACATCTTTAGCTTCAATAATCGCACTAGAAGACATTCCCCATCCTTGAATATATTTTCTAAACTAATTATACCTGCTAATACTATGATAGTATCTTTTGAAATTTTATGCAAAGTTTTTGAAATTATCCCCACCAATGTTTCTTTTTCGCTTCGCTTTCGCGAAGTTTTTCCCAAAGTTCGCGCTGTTCTTGAGATAGATGCTTTGGCATTTCTATTCGAACAGTTAGGATCAAATCGCCTTTCCCCTGTTTGTGTGCCCGGCCTTTTCCTTGAAATCTAAATGCTTGGCCGTCCTGGACGCCGGCAGGGATATCAAAGTTAATTTTTTCCGCCCCAACAGTTAGTTCAACTTTGTCTCCAAGTACTGCCTGTGCGGGAGTGATTTTTATTTCAGCTTGAACTTGAGAAAATGTCTGGCCAAAAAAATTTTCAAAGATGTCGCCGAGTCCGCCAAATCCTCCGAAATCAAATTCCATGCCCTCAAAACCACCCTGAAATCCTCCAAACCCTCCCTGGGCACCATTAGCAGAAAAATCCGTTCGGCCAAATTGATCATATTGCGAACGTTTTTCTGGATCGGAGAGAACTTGGTATGCCTCATTAATTTCTCTAAATTTCTTGGAATCTTCTTCGCTGCCGCCGCGATCCGGATGATACTGCAAAGCAAGCTTTCGATAAGCTTTTTTAATTTCTTCTACGGTAGAACTTTTTGACACCCCTAGCAAATTGTAATAATCTTTTGGCATAAAAAAATAAGAAAAATCCTTTTTAGCACTTTAATATTGAATCAACTTTACTCTGAGGCAGATTCGCTAGCGGTATCTGATGTATTTGTGTCCGTTGTTAGCGCTCCGGTGTTGGCATCGATTTGAAAGCTTTTGCTGCCGTCCTGAGAAACATAGTCAACAAACCAATATAGCCATGATTTTGGCTCAGTATTCTTCAATGTAATAGTCACCTCGGTTGGGGGATTTGCTTCGCGGTTCGTTAATCCGCCGTTCTTTTCGGCAAGTTGAAGGGCAGCTACATAATTAATTTTTAGAAAACTTCGATTAATCGCTGTTAATTCTCCCATATAATCTGACTTTGCAGTCCTGGACCTAATATATTTGTTATCCGAGTTAGAAATGGAAATGACCCAGTTATTATTTTTGTCATTAGACGTCGTATAGATATAAAATGTACTTCCGGTGCCGGGATACAAATCACCGGGCAAAACTATTTGTACAGCGGCTAACTGCATCTTTTTATCAACCTCGAGCGCCTTTTGGTCGGCAATTGCTAACTGAGCGGCAAAAGTTTCAGTAATGGTTGAGGATTCAATATTTGTTAAATTACTAATTTGAGTCGTCGAACTTTCTGTCGCCTGTTCTTGCGCCTGCTGCTCTTCCTTTTTTGAGTTGCTGTTTCCAATCCAAACCCAGACGACAGCAATAATCAGCGCGGCAGCGACGATTATCAAAAAGATTGGTTTTTTAACAAACTCAAACATATTCCCTCCAATGTCAGCTGATCCAACATCATCATTTTAGCAATATTATTTTGAAGGTGCAATATTAAAAATCAATTGATCTAATTACTAATTGATCCAATTGATCTAAATTTTAGACATTGGAAATTTTGTCATTATTTAGGAATTAGAAATTAGGAATTAGGAATTGCCAGGCTCATCTTTTTTTTCAGCATGAGGCTCATCAGAGCTCTTGGACTCTGTGCTGCCACTGGCTTCCGATGGCTGTTCGGCCTGAGCGGACTGATACATTGACGCCCCTAATTCCTGAAGCGATGAGGATAATGCCTCGGTCGCATTTTTAATCACTTCAGCGTTTTCTTCGTTTATGACATCGCGGACAGCTTTGACTTTTTCTTCAACTTCGGCTTTTTTATTGGAATCAACCTTGTCGCCGGCATCTTTTAAGGTTTTCTCAGCAGTATATACTAGACTTTCGGCTGTATTTTTAGCTTCGATAAGTTCCTTTTTCTTTTTATCTTCATCGGCATGGGCTTCGGCATCTTGCTTCATCTTCTCAATTTCTTCTTCAGAAAGTCCGGATGATGACGTGATGGTTATTTTTTGCTCTTTTCCGGTTGCTTTATCTTTGGCAGAAACATTGACAATTCCGTTGGCATCTATATCAAAGGAAACTTCGACTTGAGGAATGCCACGCGGGGCCGGCGGAATACCATCAAGAATGAACCGACCGAGAGTCTTGTTGTCATTGGCCATTTCCCGCTCGCCTTGAAGGACATGAATGTCGACTTGGGTTTGATTATCGGCTGCAGTTGAAAAAATTTGCGATTTCGATGTCGGAATAGTAGTATTTCTCTCGATCAATTTGGTATTGACTCCGCCAAGAGTTTCTATACCCAATGAAAGTGGAGTAACATCCAAAAGTAGCAGATCTTTGACTTCGCCGCCAAGAATACCGCCCTGAATGGCTGCTCCAATGGCAACGGCCTCGTCCGGATTTACAGAATGATTTGGCTCCTTGCCGAAAAATTTTTTAACAGCTTCTCTGACGGCCGGCATTCTTGTTTGGCCGCCAACCAAAACTACTTCGTCGATATTTTTTGCTTCAAGTTTGGCATCTTTCAAAACTTTTTCACACGGCTTCAAAGATTTTTCGATTAAGCTCGCAACCAGTTGCTCCAATTTAGCCCGTGTGATATTGAGGGTCAAGTGCTTTGGACCGGAGGCGTCGGCGGTAACAAACGGCAAGTTAATTTCGGTTTCATTGGACGATGAAAGTTCAATTTTGGCTTTTTCTGCCGCTTCCTTCACTCGCTGAATGGCTGCTTTATCGGAATGTAAATCGACGCCCTGATCTTTTTTGAATTCATCGATAATATAGTCCATGATAACCTGATCAAAATCGTCTCCTCCAAGATGAGTGTCGCCATTCGTTGCCTTTACTTCAAAAACACCGTCTCCAAGTTCAAGAATGGTAATATCAAAAGTACCGCCACCAAGGTCGTAGACGGCAATTTTTTCGTTCTTATTTTTCTCCAAGCCGTAAGCCAGCGCAGCAGCTGTCGGTTCGTTGATGATTCTCTTGACTTCCAAACCGGCAATTTTCCCGGCATCGGTTGTTGCCTGTCTTTGCGAGTCATTAAAATATGCCGGAACGGTAATAACTGCTTCGGTAACTTTCTCGCCAAGATAGGTCTCGGCGTCTGTTTTTAGTTTTTGCAATGTAAAAGCCGAAATTTCCTGCGGTGAATATTCTTTGCCGTTCATGACAAGGCGGATAGAGCCGTCGGCAGCTTTTTTGGTCTGATATGGCATCTTGCGCAAATCATCCTGCGATTCTTTATCCTCAAATTTACGGCCGATAAATCGTTTAACCGAAAAAATGGTGTTTTCGGCGTTAGTGACTGCCTGGCGTTTTGCCAATTGACCAACTAGGCGTTCACCTTTTTTATTTTCGGCGACAACCGACGGACAGGTTCTACCGCCTTCGGAGGTTGAAACAATTTTTGCCTCGCCACCTTCCATGACGGCAACGGCTGAGTTAGTAGTACCTAAGTCAATTCCAATGATTTTTCCCATTCTATCTCCTCTTGTCCCGCGAAGTTCCGATGATCATCGGAACGAAGTGGGATCATTCATTAATGATTTTCTTCTAACTTTATGTTTGATTGACGATTGTGGAGTTGAACAGCCGCGGATTGTGGTGAACCTACGGTTATTTCAACTCCTAATACAAATGTAAAGGAAACTTTACATTATGTCAAGATATTTTTACAAAAAAAAATGGTGATAATTTGAATTTGTATTTGCTAGAAAAGAAAAAGGCAGACAACACGTGGCTGTCTGCCAGACAAAATATGGAGTCCACGACCGGGGTCGAACCGGTGACCTTGTCCTTACCAAGGACACGCTCTACCGACTGAGCTACGTGGACGACCGCCAAAGTGGCGGGTTGAATTCTGGCTCACCGGAGCGGATTCGGACCGCTGACCTCTTGCATGAAAGCAAGCGCTCTAGCCACTGAGCTACCGGCGAACTTTGGTGGTAGGCACCAGACTTGAACTGATGACCTCGCCCTTATCAGGGGCGCGCTCTATCCAACTGAGCTAGCCTACCACCGCGGACGGCCGGGGCGAAGCCGTCCGGGTGCCGACCTGACCTGGGTTTCAGGCCGGCAAAACTGGCGAACAATAGTAGTCTTTCGAGCCTACTGAGATTTGCTGCCTCAAGAAATCGGGTAGTTGTCGTATTATGGCGCACAGAAACCTGATTGAGCCTGTTCAAACAGATTTCTGTTTATCGCAATCCGGCAATTCGCCCGAAAACGAGAGGCATCCACCGCGGCTGCGGTGAAACTTGTCGAGATTGGTCGGGGCGGCAGGACTTGAACCTGCGACCTCACGGTTTTACTCTGGTAAGATACAGCAGCTTTGACCTCGAGCCGAGATCTTACCTCGCTCGATAAAGCTACTTACGGGAGATATTATCCGCGCGCGCTACCAACTGCGCCACACCCCGACCAGACGGACCAAACAGATACAACCATCAGTCCGGGTCCTGTCCACCAGATTCGCTGGCATTACGCTCGAGCGATATAGGATGGGCGGGATTAGACCGGACCAACCTTCTATCTGGCCCGTCAATGCGACAAAGAATAATGTAGCAAAACTTGCTCTCAATGTCAATATTTTTTTGCTGATTTTTTTGAATTTGATTTTTATCTTATCTTCTGCTAGGTTGAAATTAGAAATATCAATTTCTGTTTTTATTTGTCTAAAATAATTAGGAGCACGAATGACAATCAATTCAAAAAAAATGGTCTATTTCTTCGGTGGCAAAAAAGCTGAAGGCATTGGCAAAATGAAAGATCTCTTAGGCGGCAAAGGAGCGAACCTGGCCGAGATGGTTAACTCTGGCGTACCAGTCCCTCCGGGATTTACCATCACAACAAAAGTCTGCAACTATTTTTCCGACAATAAAGGCAAAATGCCCGTCGGTTTCGACAAAGAGTACAAAGAAGCTATTCTAAAAACGGAAAAAGCCGTCGGTAAAAAGTTCGGTGATTTAGAAAATCCCCTCTTGGTCTCAGTTCGCTCGGGCGCCAAGTTCTCAATGCCAGGGATGATGGATACCATTCTAAATCTTGGTCTCAATGAAAAAACTGTTGAAGCGCTAGCTAAAAAATCCGGTAACCGCCGGTTTGCTCTTGATGCCTACCGCCGATTTATCCAAATGTTTTCAGATGTTGTGCTCGAAGTTGAAAAAGCCCTTTTTGAAGAAATCCTGGATCATGTCAAAGAAGAGGCCAAGGTTAAGCTCGATACCGAACTAAATGAGGACGATCTTGAAATACTGATCAAGAGATACAAAGAGTTAGTCAAAAAACACTACGGAAAGGAATTTCCATCTGATCCGGCAATTCAATTAGATATGGCCAGAGACGCGGTTTTTAAGAGCTGGAACAATCCGCGAGCATTTACCTATCGCCGAATGAATAAAATTGCCGATGATTTGGGAACGGCGGTCAATGTTCAAGCCATGGTTTTCGGCAACATGGGCAATGACTCCGCCACCGGCGTCGGTTTCACCAGAAATCCATCAACCGGTGCCAACGAGTTCTACGGTGAATATCTGACAAACGCTCAGGGCGAAGATGTTGTTGCCGGCATTCGCACTCCAAAACCGATTACAGAGCTTAAAAAGGATATGCCGAAAGCTTTCGCCGAATTAAAATCAATTACCGATAATTTGGAAAAACACTATCGAGATATTCAGGATTTCGAATTTACAATCGAGCAAGGAAAACTTTATATGTTGCAGACCAGGACCGGCAAACGGACTGCCCACGCTGCAGTCAAGATTGCTGTTGATATGGTTCGCGAAAAAATGATTTCGCAGGACGAAGCGATTATGCGAGTCGAGCCGGAAAGTTTAAACCAACTTCTGCATCCGGTTTTTGATCCTAAAGCCAAGTATGAAGCAATCGCAACCGGGCTTCCGGCTTCTCCCGGCGCCGCAGTTGGCAAGGTGGTTTTTAACTCAGAAGACGCTGTCGCCAGAGAGGATGAAAAAGTAATTCTTGTCCGAACCGAAACCTGCCCCGACGACATTACCGGCATGGAAGTGGCGCAAGGAATTCTAACCGCCAGAGGTGGCATGACCTCGCACGCTGCGGTTGTTGCCAGAGGAATGGGTAAGTGTTGCGTGGCGGGCTGTGAGGAAATAAAAGTTGATGAAAAAAATAAGAAGTTTAATGTCGGCAGCAAAACCATAAAAGAAGGTGATTACATTTCGATCAATGGCTCAACCGGCGAAGTTATTTTAGGCCAGGTCCCAACAGTCGAGCCGTCACTCTCGGGTGACTTTGGCAAACTGATGGCCTGGGTTAATAAGGCGAGAAAACTCGGGGTTCGGGCTAACGCCGATGTTCCGCGAGACGCGCGTGTCGCGAGAGAATTTGGCGCGGAGGGAATCGGTCTTTGCCGAACGGAACATATGTTTTTCGAGGCCCAGCGATTGCCTCTGATGCAAAAAATGATTTTGGCTGATACTGAAGAAGACAGAAGAAAAGCCTTAGACAAACTTTTGCCATTTCAAAAAGAAGACTTTAAGGGTCTTTATAAAGAAATGAAAGGCTTTGCCGTTACCGTCCGCCTGCTTGATCCGCCGCTTCATGAATTTTTGCCAAAAACCAAAGAAGAAGCCAAGGAATTGTCAAAAAAGATTGGAATTGACGAAAAAGTCATTTGGGCTAAAACCGAGGACTTGCATGAATTTAACCCAATGCTTGGGCACCGCGGTTGCCGGCTGGGAATTACTTATCCGGAAATAACCGAAATGCAAACCAAAGCAATTATTTCCGCCGCTTGCGAACTAGCCAAAAAAGATAATGTTAAAGTCGTGCCGGAAATTATGGTGCCGTTAGTTGGCAATGTCGCCGAGCTTCGAGATCAAAAGGAAGTAATTGACCGTACCGCCAAAGAAACGATGGTGAGTTACGGCGTTAAAGTTAAATATATGGTCGGCACAATGATTGAAGTTCCGCGGGCTGCTATTACTGCAGATGAAATTGCCGAGGTGGCTGAATTCTTCTCCTTTGGCACAAATGATTTGACCCAAATGTCGATGGGCTTCTCTCGTGATGATGCCGGCAAGTTTATTAAAGTATATATTGATAAGAAAATTTTCGCTGCCGATCCGTTCCAGACTCTTGATCAAGACGGCGTTGGCAAATTTGTCGAGATCGGAATCGAAAAAGGCAGATCCGTTCAGGATCATCTGAAAATCGGCATTTGTGGTGAACATGGCGGAGATCCTGATTCGGTGAAATTCTGCCATCGGGTCGGCATGAATTATGTTTCCTGCTCCCCATACCGCGTTCCAATCGCCTGTTTAGCCGCCGCTCAAGCGGTAATAGAGGAGAAAAGCGATTCTGAATATACAATGAAGTAAAATTGATTGTCATTCCGGACTTGATCCGGAATCTTTACATAAAAAAAATCGTCTTGAGCCTTAGCGCAGGACGATTTTTAATAATGCAAAATTATTTATCACTAAAGATGTCCCCCATAGCTTCGCCGGATTTCAGTTGAGACTGCTCTTTTTTTACCTCGGCAATGTTTTTCTCATCTTTTAAAACACCATTTCTAATCTGACCAAATCGTTGATACATCTCTTTGGCTTCTGATCCCCTTAAACTTTTTCCATCAATCATTGCCGTTTCGTTTGACTGAACTTGCACATGATGTCCTTGAACTTCCCCTACGTAGACTTTTTCTCCGGAAACATTATTGAATTTCAACGCACAGATATCTCTTATAGCTTCAGCATTCTTCGGGTTAGTTAAAGAATGCCAGGCTTCGCGATCCTCACTAGATTGTCTCATAACACTACCCTCAGGCATACTTTCACCAATAATTTTTGTTCCTCATCTGTTGGAACGTGTTCTCCTTCTGGTCCTTTTGGCATAAAATCTCCCAGCTTAATTATTTATTAGTCAGATTATAAACATTTTCGTCATTCATCATTCGAATTTTGTCATTATTTTCCTGTTTCTATCTTACATAGTAGTCAAGTGCTACCACAATTTTTTATTTTTATTGATCAAGATCGTTTCAACAACATCATCGATCATTAACATCATTAATCAATCGTTTTAACAGCATCATTTCCCACAAATCCCACAAAACAACATACGAAAATCTGTATCAAAAATGAACGATCGTTTATTTTTGATATAATAAAGAAACATGAAACGAGTTGATTTTGAAAAAACAAAAAGAATTGGGCTCTCGATTCTCATTGAAACCGGGAAAATTTTGGACGAAGGAGTAAATTTAATTACTTTCGATGATATTAAGCGCAACTTGCAATACATGGAGGGCGACTCAAGAAGAATCCAAGCCAATATTGGAAGTCTGGAACAGCGAGGTTATATAAAGATCGACCGTAAATCTGATTCGATAGTATTAACAAAAAAAGGCCAAATAAAAATAATTGAAAACTCCGATGATTCAACTGTTGATGGAAAATGGCGAATGGTCTCGTTCGATATCCCGGAAACATTACAAGTAAAGCGAAACCAATTCCGAAGGTCAATTAAAAGGATCGGTTACAAAAAAGTTCAAAAAAGTTTGTGGGTTTGTCCTTTCGTCAAGTCAGACAAAGTCGAGCTGATTATTCGAGAGCTGGGAATCAATAGTTATGTGGCCTTTCTCTTGGTCGAAAAGACCGACATCGATAATTTTCTTCAAGCCTTATTCAAATTGGAGTTGAACTAATATAAAAAATGGACGATCGTTTATTTTTGATATTAGCTTTTCAGTCGTAGCCCAGTACAACCAGTATAAAGCAAAGCAGCAAAGCGAGAGCAGCAAAGTAAGATAGAGCTTGTAATAAAAATCATTTCGCGACTTTGACTTTGGCCGGACGGAGGACAACGCCTCCGTATTTATAGCCGGATAAAATTTCTTCAACAATAGTTCCTGACGGTTGGTCTGACTCAATTTCTTCGATGGCTTCATGCAGCTCCGGATTAAACTCTTGCCCAACGGATTCAATTCGCTCCAAGCCGTTATCAAATAATATCGTTTCAAATTGCTTTTCAATTTGTTTGATACCTTGTGCCCAATTATCACGTTCCAATTCCTTGGGCAAGTGTTTTGCAGCTAATTGGAAATGATCAAGGACCGGCAAAAGCTGATCTACGATGTCAGCGCCGGCACCAGCGATGAGTCTTAATCTCTCGTCGGCAGACTGTTTTTTGTAGTTCAAAAAATCGGCCTGAGTTCTTTGCCAACCGGCCGTTAACTCGGAAATCCTGACCTCTAGCTCTTTAATTTTTTTGTTATTTTCTTTTTTCATTGCAAACTCTCTAATTTGTTATGATAAAGCATAATGGAAAAAAATTCAATCCCCAATTATCGAAAGTTTTCATATTTTCTCATATCTTTTATATTTGGAGTATTTGTCTCAAGTTATTTTAGACTCGATTTCTATCAAATATATTTCTTTGCCATTTTAACTGTTACCTGCCTTATCGGGCTAAATTTTCTTTTCCAAAATCTTTATTTAAAACTTATTGCGATTTGTTCAATTATCTTTCTCTTTGGGTTTTTATTGTTTTCATTTAGATCCACCAAATTAGACCTGCAAAAAATTGCAAACGGTTCAGAAATCGACGGACTCATAGTAAGTGATTCGGTACTCGATGGCAACAATCAGAATTTTTTTCTTGTTGATAAAAATCAGACCAAAATTTACGTCTCAACCTCAAGATTTCCAGAATATTCCTATGGCGACAAAATTAGGTTGAAGGGAGTTATTGAGCATCCAAAAAATTTTTCCGAATTTGACTGGGTAAATTACTTGCGTAGATACAGAACAACTTACAGCACTAAAAACCCAGAAATTGAAAAACTCTCGGGTGAACAAGGTAATCCAGTTTTGACTTGGCTCTACAAAATCCGGAAGAAATTTGAGGAATCGGTGATAAAAAACTTGCCGGAACCGGAAAGCTCACTGGCAATCGGTTTACTTGTCGGCTCAAAACAAGGTTTTAGCGATTCACTGCTGTCAGAATTTTCAAAAATCGGCATCACCCACATTATAGCGCTCTCCGGTTATAATGTTACAATAATTATTATTTTTTTGACCGATATATTGCTTGGTTATATTAGCCGAAGAAAAATTTTTGTTTTGTCTTTACTGCTAATTATTCTTTTCATCTTGATGACCGGCGCAGCACCGTCAGTGATCAGAGCGGGAATTATTACTCTTTTAATTGCTTATGGCAGAACTATCGGCAGAAAAGCTGATATGGCTAATTTGATTCTGCTCTCAGCAACCATCATGGTTTTATTAAACCCGTATATTTTGAGATTCGATACCGGATTTCAACTTTCATTTTTAGCTTTCATCGGCTTGGTCTATTTTTCGCCAGTAGTTAAAAGTTTTTTGGAAAAACCAATATTTAAATATATACCAGCATTTGTTAGATCAGCGCTAACTGAAACTGTTTCAGCCCAAGCTTTTGTTTTGCCACTAATTCTCTCCGTCTTCGGCATAATTTCTGTAATTGCACCTATTTCAAATATACTTATTTTACCAATAATTCCCGCAACAATGCTCTTTGTTTTCTTATCTACCCTAGTAAATTGGCTTATTCCAACACTGGGTCATTTGGCATTTTTGATCGCTTATCTGCCATTAAAGTTTATCATTGCGATGACAAAATTATTTTCCGCCATACCTTTTTCGGCTATAAATTTATCCGGCACCATCCAATACATTATCATTTTTGCCTACGTGATATTAGTCGGCCTAATCTTAATTAAAAAGAATAAATATGTTCGGCAGAATAACTAGCGGCATTAGAATTTACACTCTGATATTTCTGACGCTTTTAACTGTTGCAATTTGGTCAGTATATCTGCAAGAGCCTGATGATAATCTGCATGTATATTTTTTTGATGTCGGCCAAGGCGACGCAGAGTTAATTCAAAAAGGCAACTATCAACTTCTGGTTGACGGCGGACCGGATAACAAAATAATCGAGCGACTATCCTCTGTTATGCCAATCGAAGATCGGGAAATCGAAAAAATCATTCTTACCCATCCGCATGCCGATCATCTTTCCGGACTAAATGATATTCTGGATCGCTATAAAGTTGATGAAATTGTATACAATGAAGTCACATTTGACAGCAATGTCTATGAAACTTTTAAGTCAAAAATCAACCAGAAAAAAATAAAAACTAAAAAGCCACGAGCCGGAAGTGAAGAGGAAATTATCTCCGGAATTAAAATAAAGTATTTATGGCCGGACGATAACGTCGATGAATATGCTGATAATATAAATGATACTTCGATAGTATTTCGTCTAGCTGATCAGAATTTTTCGGTTTTGTTTACGGGAGATTGCGAGACAGAATGCTGGTCCGGGATACTAAGCGGGTCAGAGAGCAGCAGTCTAAAATCAAACGTTTTAAAAGTTGCGCATCATGGTTCCGATAATGGAACAACCGAATTGATGCTGGATAAAATCAAGCCGGCGATTGCAATTATCAGCCTTGGCAAAGATAACAAATACGGTTTCCCCCACCAGGTGGCTACCAGTTTGTTGCAAAAAATCGGTGCCGATATTTACCGCACCGACCAAAAAGGAACTGTTGATCTAAAAACCGACGGATATAAAATATCAATCGAATAAACAACTCACATTGAAATTCCAACAAAAACCAGCCACCATCGCCTAATAAATTAGATTATGACAGCTGGTTTATCACAAATAATGATGAACTGCTAAAAGATAATCTGAAGTAATTCTGATTTCAATTTTGAAAATTACTGGTTTGCCCCCTGAATCATAATTGTTGTACTGGCAATGCTTTTGTCGGTGTTTGTTGTGCCATCAGCCATAATTGTCGTACCGACCGTTAGATCAGAACTACTACCGGTGGCATTTTTGGAAATCTTTGTTGAACTGGTAAAGTAGATAATTTTTGTACTGCCATCGGAAGTTTTAATTGTGACAGAATTATCGGATTTAGAAATTATTTCGCCCGATGATCCATTACCACCAGATCTTCCTTGTCCTCCGGAAGGCGGTGTGCCACCGTTTGGCGGAGTGCCCCTTGTGCTACCCAAAGATCCGGAAGGCGGTGTGCCACCTTGCACGCCAGCCACGGTTGAAGTGAATTTTTTCTTTTGATAAGTCACGCCTCCCCAAAATCCTCCCCCGGCTAAAACGATTGAACAGACAATCATCAAGATTACTTTTTTCATTTTTTCCTTTCTAACTTATTATTCATAACGCAATGCGTCAATTGGTTTTAATTTCGCTGCTTTATTTGCAGGATAAATTCCAAATATGATGCCAACAAATGCGCAAATTCCGAATGAATAGACTATTGACTGCCAAGTAATAACCGAGGTTAAAACATTTAAACTGGTTAAAATTTTTGCTACCGCTAAACCGACTCCTGCGCCGATGATTCCAGAGACGAAAGTAAGCGCTACAGATTCTGATAGAAATTGGATGCTAATGTCGCTTCTTTTGGCGCCAACGGCCTTGCGCAAGCCAATTTCTCTGGTCCTTTCGGTTACCGTTGTTAACATCATATTCATGATCCCAATACCACCAACCAAGAGCGAGATACCGGCTATACAGCCGAGTAAAAGGCTTAGAGTTGTAGAAACCGATGACAAACTTGACATCAAATCTTCTTGTGTGGAAGCAGTAAAATCAGCGCTGGATGAGTCTGAAATATTATGTCTTTCAAGTAAAAGATTAGTAATTGCCGTTTTTGTAGCACTTACACTATTTTCATCGACCGCCTTAACGTAAATGTTACTGATTGACAACGTTCCACGACCGGTCAAATATCGCTGAGCCGTGGCCATTGGAATATAGACGGCATAATCACTGCTATCAGTTGTTGATCCGCCTTTTGATTGTGCAAGCCCAACAACTTTAAATTGAATTTTATTTATTTTTATTGTCTTTCCAACCGGATCAACCCCCTCGCCAAATAAAGTTTCACTAGTGCTCGGGCCAATGACGGCTACTTTGGAAACTGATTTTTGGTCCTGGGTAGTAATGAAACTGCCGCTTGAAATAATCACATTTCTGACATCGGCATAATTAGCTTCGGTGCCAATAATTTGGGCGTTTGTATTACTGTTTTTGTATGTAATTTGTTGTCTGGTGGTAACAACTGATGCTAACCCTGAAACACTGGAGACTTCTGTGGCAATAGCATCAGCGTCGTCTTGTGTTAAAGTTGATGCACTACCCATCGCCGATCTGACTCCGCTGGTAGATGTTGAACCGGGAGCAACAATTATTAGGTTTGATCCAAGACTGGAAATATTCGAGGTGATAGAAGATGTCGCTCCTTGTCCGACACCGACAAGAACAATTACCGAACTAATACCAATAACAACCCCAAGCATCGTCAAGCCTGATCTGATTTTGTTGCTTGAAAGTGAAGTATATACCTCAGTAAAAATATCGCGTAATTTCATATTTAATTTGTTAATTATTTCTTCCGGTGCTTGTGTCACTTTCAATTTCACCGTCAACTATTTTAATTATTCTTGAGGCGTGTTGGGCAACATACATATCATGTGTAATTAGAATGATAGTTTTTCCATGGTCATTTAAACTTTGAAATGCCTCAAGCACCGCTTTTCCGGTATGCTGATCAAGATTCCCCGTCGGCTCGTCAGCCAAAATAATTTCCGGATCATTAACCAGTGCCCTGGCAATCGCCACTCTTTGCATTTGACCGCCAGAAAGTTGATTGGATAAGTTTCCAAATTTACTTTTTTCAACTTGCGCATCATTCAAAGCTCCAGCAATCATTTTTTCCCTTAGGACAAACGGAATTTTGGCATAAATCAACGGCAGTTGGACATTTCGCCAAACCGAAGTTCGAGACAAAAGATTGAATGACTGGAAAACAAAACCAATTTTCTTGCTCCGAATATCAGCCAGCTGATCTTCAGATAGTTTAGAAACATCATGGCCATCAATGCAAAATTTTCCCGAAGTTGGTGTATCCAACGCACCAATAATATGCATCATTGTCGATTTACCAGACCCTGACGGACCTGTTATAGCAACAAATTCGCCTTTGCTAATAGCAAATGAAACGCTCTTTAAAACAGTTGTGCTGTTGTCGCCATTGATATAAGTTTTTGTGATATTTTGGCAGTCAAGTATTTTCATATTTCTCCTACATCCCCGGTCCGCCACCGGCTGGAGGCGTTCCGCCACCACCGGTTAAGCCGCCTAAACTTGAGCTGGAATTGCTTTTGCTGGAAGTTGACGAAGTACTGGTTGAAGCAGTAATTGTTTGTGTGACAACAGTATCACCTTCGCTTAAACCGCTGGTTATCTCTGTATATGAATCATTCGCAATGCCGACTGTAACAGTTTGATTGCTTGGTTTCCCGTCCTTCATTAATAGTACATAGTTTGACGAGTCATTGGACTTTACTGCCGAGTTAGGCACATAAATAATATCTTGCTTAACCTCAGTGGTAATTATCGCCGACACGCTCATTGCCGGTTTCAATCTTGAATCAAGAGAGTCGAATGAAATAACGGCTGGATAAGTCACAACTCCTGAAGTTTCAGTGCCAGAAGTGCCAATTGAGACAACTTTGCCTGTTGATGTTAGCTCATCAATTGCATCAAAAGTCATACTGACTGATTGTCCTACTTTCACGGTTGCTGCATCTACTTCGTTGAGTGAGACTGAAGCTTTTATGCTCGACAAATCGCTAATGACAATCGGAGTTGATGAAGATGAACTTGACGTGTTACTGGTAGTTGAGGTGCTTGTAGATCCGGTTGTCGAGCTATTACTTGAACCGGTACTTCCAAGTGCATCGCCGTCTTTTATGTTCACGGCAGTTACGGTACCGTTAATCGGAGCCGTAACAGTTCTTTTAGCCGCAGTTTTTTTCGCCGTATTATAAGATGACTGCGCTGATTGGACATTTACTTCCGCGACAGTAATCGCCGTCGCATCGGACGCGACTTTTTGAGCAATATCAGTTTTTTGGGCATCGGTTGCTAGCGCATCATTGTTTAAAGTGGTCTGTGTGACTTGATCTGCAGCTAATTTATTTTGGGCATCGGTTAAAGATTGTTGGGATTGAAGAAGTGAAGCATAGGCTTTGGATACGGCCAAATCAAGATCATCGTTAGTAATTTTGAATAAAGTCTGACCTTTGGTTACCGCATCACCAACTTTGACAGCCAAATTTTTGACATCACCGCTGACTCCCGGAGTTACGTTTGATGAATTTTCGACAATCAAATTTCCAGTGCCCGAGACCGTTGCCGTTAGAGTTCCTTTAGTGGCACTTGCGGTTTTATAAGTCGTTGTTGATTTTTTAGATTGAGTTGAACGGTAGATAAAATATCCCCCTGCCGCCAAAACTAATACCAATAAGACAATTACCCATGGCTTCCTTAGAAACATAAAAACTTTCATAACTCTGCCTCTTTAAAATTTATAAATGTTAATTAAATTATCCTTACGCCTACAGAATATTAGCTTTTTCTGAGAATATACTGAATTCCATCCCTAAATTTCCACATAGAGTTTTGCGGCAGAAATATAAAAAAAGTCCCGGCGTCACAACGACGTCGGGCTATAAATGGTCCTCGCAGTACTATGGTGTGTTATCAAGCGCCGCTTTCTTCTCTTGGTCATCGAACATTAGTGGGCAGATCGAACATTTCCATACACGCATCTCACGATACTCTGACGTTTCAGCAATTAGCTCGTGACTTTCCCGCATGATCCGCCCGAGCCGATCAACCGCGGACGCAAGATCCAGTTTCGTATCCCGGATGTCGTAGAAGCCGAGTTGGCTCTGGAAGCACGGAGCGAGCAAGCCATCCTCTGTTATTGTCAGCAACAGAGTGTCGGGTGGTAATTCCGTGTTTACGTCCGCCCAGACAAACTTCTCCTGCCACTCAGCAGCAGCGCCCACCGGAGTTATGTAGCGACCACCAGTCCAGAGCAATGTTTCACCCCGACTGCAATGTCGCCGATACCCTCTCCTCAAGTTGAATCGAGCCTCTAGCTCGCTGCTTGGCTTTGCCCCCTCGGGCAATCCTTCGAAGAATTGGACGAATCCGGCTTCTTTGATAAGCCTGTAGAATTCGTCTCGTTCACGCCAGGTGCCAGCCCAGTCAAGGCCTGGATCATGGATAAAGCTGGCATGGAATCCCGGGAAATCGAGGCCGATGAGTCGGCTGAAGCGCTCTCTGGACTCTTCCCTGTCATACAGAGAGGTGGCTATACTGCACGAAGTTGGGATCCTGGGCATATCTTGATGCCGCTTCCAGACCATCTCCTGGACCGACAGCAGCGTCTCGCACTCGGAGTCAGTGTGAAATCCTGATGTTTGCAACATCACCGGGCAGGCGTCCAATTCGTTGAGGCAGATTGCGAGGTGGTCGCGCAGCTCGGGACAAAAAACCAGGTCGCCGATGCCAGAGATCAGGGCTTCAAGCTTGAGATTCCTAGACGAAACAAACTCCAGAATCTTCGGCACAAACCGGCGAAAGGCTTCGACCTCAAGCGACTGGTTACGATGATTGCCCTTCTGCTGACAAATGCAGCAGTTGTGAGTGCAGATCGCGGTGATGCGCAATACCAGGTGAAGCTTCCGTATCATAACGCACCTTCTTCTATTTTGATCGCATGACAAATTATAGTATCAGTTTTGTAACAACACGTCAATGATACCATTACCCGGTTCTTTAAACTAAAACGGAACAGACCTACAATTAAGATAGCTATCAACTAATCTTAAGGAGGACTGTTCCGTTTTAGTTTAAAGAACCGCGTTTGTGTTTCAATAGCTTGGAAGCGCCAACAATTCGAGTCTTGGATGGTCCATTAACCTCCACTGTGCTGCTCTGTAGCCTTGTGCGAATGGTAGTAGCTTTAAAAACGAAGGAGGGTTAGAACTATTTTGATGGATTTAACTGGGAATATTTGTGTTCCGGACTTAGTATAAGTGGTGGGAGATAGCGAACGATGTTAGAACTAGGATTCTAAATATTTGAATTTAGAATAACAATATTTTTATAGTGCAAAATATGGCTTTAATGGTATATTAGTTAGGAACTAATTTCTTATACTAAACGAAACAATCATGAATGAGAATAATAAGTTATTTAAAAACATTGGTAAATTCAGAGATAATAATATTTCATATTATGTAAATAAATATACAAATAACGATGACTTTTATAATTTGGGGTGGGGCAATTTGAGCGAAGAAATGATAAAGTATATCGTTCCCAAAATTAACTTTGATAAGAATTTGATTGGCCGGTACAATGACTCTCAGGGGACCAAGGACTTATTAGATGAAATTGTTAAATTTGTAAATGAAAGATCTGGCCTTAACCTTAATAAAGAAAACATTCTAATAACAAATGGTGTTACCAGCTCTATTTTTCTTTTAGGCCATTACTTTAAGGACTTTCATAATATCGACACGATTCTTCTACAGAATCCAACATACGACACTGCTATAAATATCTTTAGATCTCAGGACTATGACATAAAGACAATCGATCATAATCTTAATGACAATTATGATAAAAACATCGAACTGGCTTACCTGATGTTCAAATTTCAAAATCCTACTGGCGTATATATTGAAAAAGATAGAGCCAAAAAATTAAAAGAAAACATATTAAAATCATCTTATCTGATTGAAGATGATTCATATGGATTGCTAGAGAAAGATTCCGAAATTAATATTATACAAAATAACAAATATATATATTTGAGCTCTTTTTCAAAATATATTTTCCCTGGACTGAGATTGGGTTATATTGTTGCCGATGTTAATATTATTAATAATTTAAAAACAATTCAAAAGTATTATATGTCACATCCGAATATTTTAAGTCAGATAGTATTATTTGATTATTTTAAAACAGGAAAAATATATAGCGAGATAAATAATAAAATTAGAATATTAGATATTAAGAACAAGATTTTTGAAAATTCATTATCACCTAAAATAAAAAATATATTAACATACGATAATACAGGATTTTACTATTGGTTCAAATTGCCGAAAGATGTGGATATGATCAATTTGTTTATTGAGCTACTTAAAAATAAAGTATTTGTTATACCTGGAGATATTTATTTTGTAAATAATAAATATAATGCTCTAAGGGTTTGTTTAAGTCCAATTAATATAAATAATATTCCGAAAGCCGCTAAAATATTATGTAATATTATTGAAAATTATGTCTGATGAAATTGATAAAATTAATGACCTAATTAAAGAATATTTCGGCGAGAACCTAGTTTCTTTGGCAATTTTTGGATCGGTTTGCACAAAAACAAATTTTTCGATTACTTCAGATGTTGATTATATTATCATTTTAGAACAGCTGGAAAAAACACAAGATAAAATATCAAGAAGTCTAAAGGATAAATTGCGCAATACTTTCCCTTTGATTGCTTTTAACATCTATGGCAAAGAAAAATTTGTTGATATTTTAAAAAATAACTCATGGCTAGTATTAACAATCAAATTGGGCTATACAATCTATTATGATGATGAAAATTATTTTGAGAACATTATAGAAAATAATTTTAATAAGCTCAAACATCAAAAAATTGCTCAGTTAGCGTGGCATATTGATAGTCAAAATTTTCCAAAGATAGTTCTTGACCACTATTCACAATTATCTGAACAATACTTTCAAAGCGCACAATTATTATATAAAAATAATTTTTTTAGTATTGCCTTGGAAGAATTACTCAATTCAATTCATTCATATATGATAAGAAAATTGCTAACAAAAAATATCTTTATTACAACAGGTGAAATTAGTCAATTATTCTTTAAGGTGTACCCAGATGATAAAATTTATCAATTTAAAGATTCGTTTTTACTTCTAGAGCAAGTAGTCAATCAAAAACACTCGTTTGATTTTGATAAAAGAGGCAACATGATATTTCTATCAAATAAGCAATTGAAAAACAAATTAATTTTTAAAGAGGCGATTAATGATTTTAAAAAAATTAAAATATTTTTTAACAATCGTATCTAAAAAATTAGATAATAATTTTTATGAATGAGAATCACGAATACAATGGATCTATAGCAGAAGGGGGATTAATTCATGTTCACACGGAAATGAGTGAAGATGCTATTTTAAGTTTGGAAGAAATTGGTGAATATATGAGGGATCATCTGCGCTCAGAATATTTTGTTGTTAATGATCACCTAACAAGTCCATACAAGGGAAAGTCTTATTCGGAAGCTGAAATTCAAGAAATAATTGAAGAAATGTTAAGTAGGATTGCACAGTATAATGAATCACACGATAGACCAAAATGCGTATCCGGAATTGAGGCAAATATAATTACTGATGGTATAGATATTCCCGATGCATTGCTAGCAAAAATTGATTTTGTTATTGCTTCAAGACATTTTCCCTGGGGCAATGAAAATCCTGCTCAAATAACTCAGAACCTTATATCGGCAATGGCAAACCCGAATATTGATGCAGTAGGGCATATTAATAGTTATGTTGATCAACCGATTGATTGGAATTTAATATTTCAAACCGCAGAAAATACAAATACTATTATCGAAATTAATTTTAACGAGCCGCCATCAACAGAAATTTTAAGAATAATGTCTAAATATAAAATAATGTACTCTATTGGCGTAGATTTTCACACATTTCAAGGGCTTAAAAATAGAATACCCATAGATTCAGATGTGGTTATTGATTTTGCAGAAGCGAAAAGAATGGCGAAATCCCAAGAAGATGTGGCCATAAAAATGAAACAACAATACATGGATGAACCAGTAGGATTTGATGTGCTGAAACAATTAATTAATTTAATGAAACAACTCGAATATCACGGAATAAGCCTGGACAAGGTTGTTAATGTTCGCAGTTTGGATAGTTTTTTAGCCCTGATTAAAACACCTAAAAGTCAAAGGATATTATGAACCAAAAAAATATTAACAAAGCTAGAAAGAGTATTAAATACGGGAAGTTTAAAAGTTCAGAACCATTATTGATTGTTCTGATGGGACTTCCAGGGACCGGCAAATCTTATTTATCCGATTATTTAAATAAGAAATACTCATTTACGATTTTATCTGGAGAAAATATTACGTATTCGATTTTCGGAACTGAAAAATGTTCAGGAAGCCAATTTAAGGAGGCATATGAAATACTTCATTATTTGGCAGTTGAATTATTAAAGAAAAAAAATAATATTGTTATTGACGGGACAAATTTAAAATATGAGTTTCGAAGACAGATATATCAAACGGCTAACAATTTATCAAAAAAAGTTTTAATCTATCTCTATACCAGTGATGCGACTGCATTAAAACGAGCGAATTCCAGAGGAGAAGATTATAATGATTCAAAAATGATTTTGAGCAAGTGTTCTCCAGAAACATTTCAAGAATTTACTAGACAGTTAGAATCACCGAATAAGCATGAGGCTCACTTCAAAATTAAATCTGATGATAAACTATTTGAAAATATTGACAGTATAATTAAAAATATTTTAAAAGAATAACTATGAAGCAATTTGTTTCAGTTATTGTGCCCACATACAACAGGTTTGAATTATTTTTAAAATGCATTGAATCTCTATCAAACCAAGACTACGGCAAAGATGATTATGAAGTTATATGTATTCATGATGGTTTAGAATGTGGTTATGACGAAGTCAAGATTGAAAATATTGCCAAACAAATAAGATATTTTAAGTTTGAAAAAATTTCACACAGAGGCGTGGCTTTAGTAAGAAATTATGCTATTTCACTTTCAAAGGGTCAATTGGTTTTGATGATAGACGATGATTGTATAGCGAAAAATAATTGGATTAGTTCATATGTTAAATATATGAATAATCAAGAAAAGGTAGTTGGTGCCGGGGGCACAGTTCTTTCTACTCCTCCCAAAGCATTTGTCCAAAAATATATAACCTTTAAAAACTTACTCCGTAAACCAGTTAGAGACTCTAACGGAAATATCGTTTCATTGATAACAGCAAACTCATGTTTTAGAAAAAATATCTTGAATAAGGTTGGCGGTTTCAGAAAAGAATTTTCTCATTATGGCGGAGAAGATTTGGATTTATCTTTTAGATGTAGAAAATTTGGCAAACTGGAATATTGCAAAAACGCAATTGTATATCATAATCACAGGGCATCATTGAAAGATCTTGTAAGGCAACATATATCTTACGGTAGAGGCACTTACCTTGCTTGTAAACTTAATAATATTGATTTTAGATTGTTAAAATTTTACAATCCAACGTTTTGGAATTTATTTTTATATCTGGGATATGTTTTTAAAAGAATATTTACTGTCTCTCTGCCAGAATTTAAAGAAAAAAATCTTAAATTGTCTTTGTATATTCCTTATATTTTTTTGGATATGATCAGAAAATTGTCCTTTATTGTTGGCGCTAATATAGAATATCACAAAAATAAACTAGAAATAACTTAAAAATGCATTTATAATTATTAGTCCTAGAAAAGGGAATGTGATGCCCAATAAACCGGATACTAGAAGAGAAAGAAAGAATTTGATTGAGTTTGTTGATAAAACTAGCGTTCGAAAAATTAGTATGCTTAGAGAAAGTAATAGACCGCAGAGATTACAGATTGAATCTTGGATACTTTCTCAGATAAGAATGCGCAAGATTAATGTGCCAAAAGTGTTAGACTATTACAGGAATTCAAGGGATCAAGAAGTACTTGTTATGGAAAGAATATATGGTCAACCTATTTCATTAGTCGCGCCCAAAGAAAAGAGAGAAGCAATGCTTGAAATAGGGCCGCAGATGGTGCAATTAGCTAACATTGCTTCAAATTATGGTTGGATCGATCCAGCTTCCTTTGCAGGAAATAGTAATAGTTGGCGAATGTTCATTTTGAACTATGTCAAAACTTATGGAGAACGATTATTTAGTTCAAATATTATCTCCCGAAAAGATTTAGATGTGGTTTATCGGCTTATAGATAATTTGGATATTGAGATATCTAAGTCTTTTCTTCTTAATCGAGACTTTAGGTTGTCTCATTTTCTTAGAGACGATTATGGCAAAATCTGGATTCTTGACTGGGAAAATGCCATACTCGGTGATCAATTACATGATTTAGCAATTTTTGCAGTCAGATATGGTGAGGGTACTCTTTGGCAAAATCTAAAAACCGGTTATGGCTTTGGCCACCTTCCTCCAAAATATTATCTTTATAAGATTGTAGCCCTAATTGGAATAATTGATTATTGTCAAAAAAATAGAATTGAATATTCAGGTAGAATGAAAAAACTTATGAAATCGATTAGTTTTTTTAAAGGCTGTTGAGAACTTTTCAAAATCTTTATTATTTCGATATTTTTATTACAATATGGATGAAATAATTTTATTAAATAGGCAAAATAATGATTGCAAATGATGTTTTAAATCAAAAAGCATATCAAAGTATAATTAATGCGAAAATAAAGAATTTTAAACTCGCAGATTTAATGATTTCTATCGAACCCTTAAATGTTTGTAATGCAGAATGCATCATGTGCCCTTATCCAAAAATGACCCGTAAAAAAGAGATTATGTCTATGGATTTCTTCAAAACAATTGTAACTGATTGTTTATCAAACGGGGTTAAAAACTTCAATTTTAATTTTTACAATGAACCTTTTTTGGATCCATACATATTTGAACGGATAAAGTTTTTAAAGTCGAAAGGTGCAAGAATACAACTTTTTTCTAATGCTTCTATTATTGACCAAAAAACAGCAAAACAAATTTTTAATAGTGGTCTTGATGAAATAATTTTGAGTATTGACAGCACAACAAAGAAAAACTACGAATCAATTAGGAAAAAATTAAATTTTGAAGTGACAACAAATAATATATTGCATTTAATTGAGAAAAGAAAATCGCTGAAACTAAAATACCCGAAAATAAAACTTAATTTTGTTGAGCAAAAGATTAATAGAGCTGAATTAATAGAATTCCAATCATTTTGGTCTGATAAAGTAGATAAAATTTACATTTCATGCGACGATCAGAGAAATGATGTTTCTGAATCACTTACCAAAAATAATTCAGCCTTCCCCTGTCTTAGGATTTGGAGCGAGCTTATTATTATGAGCAACGGTCAAGTTCCGTTATGCTGTGTCGATTATGATGGCAAAATAATACTAGGTGATTTTAATAAACAAAGCTTAAAAGAGATATGGGATAATGATAATTTTAAACGGATTAGAAAATTGCATCTTGATTTTAAAGCCGATTTGATACCTTTGTGCAAAAAATGTTTAAATTTATTCAGGACGAATGTTCAAATAATGAATCATAAGTAAAAAGACTCGTACCCCTGATGATTAGTCGCTCCTTTTAAGCGGGAAACTCCTGCCACCAGGGCTATCTTCGAAAGATTTCCCGACCCCATCATCGGTCCTCGTCCGGTCGAAGATTCTACAGATAAAAAAATATCACTTTTCAGTGACATCCTTTTATCTGGCGGGAGACCAGCTGTTCTCCCGACCCCACTCCTGTTCGAGTCTCGGTCACATATACACACAAAAAATATCCCAACAAAAGTTGAGATATTTTTTGGTACTGCATTGTGAACAATGTTAGAATGATTTTCCAGAACTCGCCGGAGTATATTCACATACCTGATTTAGCTCAATCCTGCGAGTAATCCTATAATTCGTCTTTTATTTGCTTCCAAGTAACATTCGAATATTTTTCAATATCACCAACCACATATCGAAAAGTGTCTTTTCGCATTTTGCCCTTAATGACGATGATTTTACCACTTTTAGGACACTCAACCTTGCAATGGCTGCCTTTTCCTCCGGTCATATTTATAGTGAACCCGAGTCTCTTTAGAGCTCTAAGAAACTTTTCGCGACTAATGCCATCCGGTATCTCACTTAGCGATGGCATACTCTCTTCTGTCTTTTAGCGCACCAACTTTTCGGATTCCTGATTCTTTAATGTATGAAGAAGGCACTTCAAAAGCTGTTAGAATGGCGTCTTTCACATTTTCGTCTAATTCTTTCTCGTCTTTGCCCTCGGTGATAATAGTTCCCCACTTAAAATCGGTGCTCTTTGCGATTAGATGTCCATCTGATTTGATATTCTGGAAGTTTATCATCCCATTCACGCGAAAATATTCACTAAATTCATAAAGACCTTTTGGCACAGAATCGCCAAGAGCAAATTTTAGAGCGTGATCTTTTAGTTGCTTGAAAATACTCATAGACCTAATTTATAGCACAATTATCTCAATAATGAAATGGTCATTAATATAATTTTACCAGATGTTGTCAAAAAAGTAAGTAGTTATGATTTATTATCTTTTGTCTTTATTTTTAATCTACTGCTTTTTGGGAAAGCATAACTTTATTATTACATTTAATATTTACTCATGCTGATCTATTTAATCATTAGGAAAAAGTACCTGAACTAGTCAAAGTTAATAACCGATTTTAAAAAAGTAATATACTCGACCCCCCCACCCCCCGTTTTTTCAAAATTAATCATATTACTACCCCAACCTGTCAATTACGCAATATTTTTTATTTTACCCAAAAATTTTTCAGGATTGCCAAAAAAATTGTCTCTGGTATATTCAGTTGTATGAGTAAAAATCCAACCTTGAAACAACTAAAATTTGTATCGGAATATATTTCTAATGGTGGCAACAAAGTCCAAGCGGCTTTGAAAATATATGACACCTCAAGTTATAAAACAGCATCGAAAATTGCTGATGATAACTTCAAAAGCGCTGTTGTAAGAGACCGGCTGGAACAATTGCTTTCCAAAAACAACCTTGGCGCTGAAACTATTGCAAAACTTCTGGATGATGGCCTTCATGCTCGTCTTATGGCTTATAATAGCGCTAATAAAAGTTATCACGAATCTGACTTCCCGGATTTTAATACTAACCATAAGTATTTAGAAATCTTGATAGACCTTTTGGGGCTAAGGCGCGGGAAAAATTAAAATACCATTTCTTATTTGATATTAGGAATGCACAACAGTAGCTAAAGGATAGGTTATTACACAGACTGCATTGCCAAAACACAGAATAACACAGACATTCAGAGAACAATTCATCTATTTGATAAAACTTCGAGAGTATATTGCTACCCAAAGCTTGTAAGTGTTCAAAACTTTGACACCTGATTATTTAGCACGATTTTTTCCTTGAATGTAATCATGAACAGTATCTTTTATTGGATCTTTTAACTCTAAAGATCCCTTTCTGACTTTAATTTTTATACCAACATATACAATGGCATATATAATTCCTTTATAGAAAAGAGTAATAAATAAAAATATAAAACTAATTTTAAACAACAACCAGCCATAATAGTTTTGACCGCTCGTTGATAGCAGGTAGAAACCCCCGGCCATGCAGATAGCAAGAAGCCAGCCGGAAAGTGATTCTACCCAATAATATTTGTCCTCAATTTCGCTTAGCCAATCTTTTTTATTTTGTTTGTCCATATAATAATGATTTTATTTTGTTTATCAAACTATCGCGAAATTCATCTAGGTGCTCGTAATCTTTTCTGACAACTCTGTTCACCCCTAGTTTTTTCGCGGCTTCGTTATATTCCGGTTGGGTTGAAATGGCAATGAATTTATCAGCGCCAAACTTTTCAATATCAATAACATGAAATGAACCACCGAGCTTACAGTCGCGATCAAGCAGAATGATGTCAAAATTTGGGTTTTCTGTTTTGTTCAGATAATCCTCAACAGATAGGTATTCAGAAAAAACCGTTATTGCAAAATTAATGTGTTTCTCAAATAAACTTTCTTCGAGATAAAAAAGTCCATCAGTAATGGTTGATAAGGTTTTTAGATCGTCTTCTAAAATGAGTATTCGAATTGTTTTCATGGAAATTACTTATTAATGATTCCTTTTCTTCAAGAGCTTAACATTTAATACTACAAATAAACGATTTTAAATTTTTCTCCTGTCGTTTCTTCTATAATCACGGAGAGCGAAATTAGATAGTCATGTTTTTTTAATCGCTCAAAGTATTTTTTATCTCCGGTTAGAACCAAAATATCTTTGACTATTTTTCTTGGTTTTATTTTTCCTACTTTCAATAAATTTGCAAGAAGAGGTCTCGTTTCATGTAATTGCTTAATTATATCTCCCCAAACTTCATCAGGGAATAATGCGGAGGTTGTAAGTCCACCAGAATATTTTTTTTTGTTAAAACCTATAAGCTTTTCTAGTATACAATGATATCTTTCCGAATAATCAGCAAATTCAGACGCGGAATCTAATGAATTAATTTTGCCTTGCGTTAATCCTAATTGTTCAGCTTTTGACGTCCCCATAGTTAAAATAATAACCCTTTCTATATCTCTTCGTTTCTCTCCACAATAAAAAAATAATGCTGATTTCGAGAATATCGAGTAGACAAGCACAACGACTAAACATGCCATCACCAACCACTCGCCTGTAAATATAGCAATGATTATCCCTATTATTGAGATCACTTGTACCCAACCAGAAGCCGCAGCAAACTCTATCTTAGTCCCGTTGATTATAAACTGAACTTGGGGAATAAAAATTCCAGCGGCGGCCGTGAGCATCTCTTCTTCACCAGAAAAAAATAAATCTGGGTGTTTAGCTATTAATCTCCTTGCTATATTCCCATAATATCTTTTATAGAGCAAAAGAAATATGATTATGGCAATGCTCAAAAATAAAATATAAAATTTCCATATATCATGAACAAAAAAGGAGAGGGAAAAGGTTAATATTAAACTCAATACCGCTGACTGAATTACTGTAATCATAATACCTCTTTCTGCGTTGGGGATTCTTTATCCTTAAATATGCTTACAATGTAGATCATCCCGACTGCCACATTAAAAATTGACCAAACTTCCTTTGACATGTAAATAGGAAAGATTGGATTCCAGATAAGGGCTGATAGTCCATAAACACACGCCCAGAAGCTGATCTCTTGTTTGTTTGCATATGCTTTGTAGGCGAAGATAATTCCAACAATAAATATCGCTATGCGGAGGAATTGGTAGTAACCATAAGGATTATCAGCCAAAGCCCAAAATGACAAACCGGCAATTATTAATTTAGTTATCACAATAAGCATATTTTACTAACCCTCTCCGATTTTAAGCGAAGTATTACTTAATAACTAAAAATCCAAACTGCTTGGTTTATCGCAATATATCCCCCCGCCATTTCTGCTGGTTAGCTGTTTTGTGAGACAATTTTGATATTCTAATTCCTCTTGTATCCTATATTGTCCGCTTTGTATTTCATCATGCCTGTCATTATTTTCTTGTATTGCCTGATAGATCGAAATTCCTATCCCTATTAGGACAACTGCCGCAATCAATAGTGCAAATTTTTTGATGTCTTTTTTATTGATTTTTAGTGTATCAGATTTTTCAGTCCTATCTTCGTGTGATTTTGTGGTTGACTGAGTTTCCAAATGTACCTTATTTTTTCTTTCCTTAACAATTCTTACTAGCCAAATAATTCCAGATACAATACCCAGCACTAATAAAATGACGCCGATAACTGAACTGAAAAAGATAATTCCTAGAATCAGAGATATTAACGCTGTCCATCCGTGCTGACGCGTCGATACAGTTTTTTGTAGCTTAAAAGTTTTTGGCTTTTCTTCTCTCATAATTATTTCCTATGAAGATAAGATAAATAATATTTTCAGCAATCAAAAATGGCCTACCGATCCAGTGGCAGCCCTTTGTGATATTATCACCAAAAATAAGTTTACTAAGTTTTACACCAAAATTTTCTTTTGATTGTAATTGTAATTTTTTTATCATTATAGGGATGGGAGTTTAACTGGCGGAAACACAAAGCTCGCCGCCAGCGGTAACCTTTCGGCTACCCATACCCCTTTCGAGATATGACCCATCCCTGAGAACTGAACGACGAGCTCAATATCAAGGATGGGATTTTAGCCATGTCTCACGGATTTCTCTGCGAGGGTTAGGCAATTAAATTGTTTTCTATGTTACATCATTACTTTTTACTCAACATTTTAATAATATCATTTTTTTGATAACGCCGGTCTTTTCTCACACCAATCCTAATTGCGACCAAGACACCTTTTTTATCCCATTGGCGCAAAGTGTTTGGGTGACACTTTAAGATCTTGCAAGCTTCTTTTAATGTCAAAAATTCCGGTAGTTCATTATCTATTTTATCAGAATTGGTCATTTGACTTTAACTTAACATTTGATAACATTATTATATAACAGAAAGTAAAATTTCTGCAACATTAAATGATAATTACTAAAGGAAATTATGGAAAAACCCCTTTTTCCATTTACTCCACAAATTTTTAGATATCTCGAAGACATTATCAGATTAAATGATGAAGAACTTGATGACGAAGCTGATAATTGGGTAACGATACAAGCATACACAACACCTGAAAAACCATCAGTAAAGTTGGATGCAATCAATTTATGTTTTTGGGGTTATTTAGAGGAAGTTGGAGCGATAAAAGAATCTGACGATAACACAATTGTTGTCGGGAAATCAATTGATGGCGAAATATTAAAACGCCCTGATGGCACAAGATACTTTTTGTTTTCCAAGCATAAGATAAAAATATTGGATATCGATAAAATAAAGATGCTATTAAACGACCGGAAGAAACAGACAATCGTTAAATTCAATTCTTTGGAACTGATTGCGCGGGACATAGGCGAAATGGCATCCGGAATAAAACTAACAGAATTTTTAAAAGAATGTGGCGTATTGAATGAGTTTATCGAGTATCCAAATACTAAATGGCGAATGGTATATGCTGTTCTAAAAACACTTTCGACATCTTCCAAAGGTGAAGACCGCAAAATATTATTTAGAATTATTGAGGAAGCCACCCATCCTTTAATGCACAATGGAGACGAGGTCTTATCCAAAAGTATCATTAAAAAATTTAATGGCTTGCTCAGATATGACAAACTTTTTATTGATGATTTAGGAATATTATGGCAGGAGGTAGAGGAGGAAACTTGGGCAATGCCGGAATATATCAACAAAGATGGACAATGGTTAGAGCTTGATTGCAATGTGATCTTTCCCAAAGATGTTGAAAAATTGTATGTTTATTGGAATGAACTCGTAAAAATTGTTAAATTTTATTTTGATAATCAGATTCTCCAAGATGATGGTTTAAATGAGATTTACTTTGAAATAATTCAGATCGTTGACGACACTTTATCTGCTAATCGATGTGGTGGTTTGAAAAAGAAATACAAAAAACCTTTTAATATTCTCGTTGGGTGCGAATATGAAAAGAGCCAACCGACTGATAAGATATTAGCTTCTCTTTATGTCTTTCTTGGACAAATTACTGAAACATCATTCCCGACGGAAGAAGGAATTACAGAAATTAAAAAAGGAAATGACAAACTTTTTAAAAAAATTGATAGTTACATCGCGAGATACGGAGTATCTAAGCCAGAAGATCAAAAAACGAATAATTATGAGCCACTTCATGTTGTGATAGACGAGATCAAAAAGGAAGTGCCAATTAGAGGATTTGAAGAAAAAATTATTTTGCAGAAACCAAAACATAAGAAAATTCAACTTCGAAATTTTCCGAAAGATCTAAAATGGGAAGAGATTACAATTCAATTTCTTAACGGCCAAGAGGTAATAATTAAATATCGAGAGAAAATTCATCAAACAACCTATGAAGAGATGGGGTTTCAAGATGGACGGAAAAAACTACCAAATAAGCAATGGGAGTTTTTAGAGGGTTTGTCAAAAACTGGAGGAGAATTATCTTGGAAAAATTCCAATGCTTCAGACAAGGGGAAAAAACATAAACAAATACTTAGAGAATCTCTTAGGGCATATTTTCAGATAGATAACGAAGAACCATTTTATGACTACAAACAGGAAAATTGTTATAAATTAAGAATTAAATTGATACCAGAAACAGATATTGAGACAATCACAAAAGAACAAGGAATTTATGAAAATGATGATTTAGGTATTGAGGAATATCGTAAAGAACAAGCACCTGAAATAAATGACGGATAGTCGGTGAATTCACCCGGGCATTGAATAAAACAAAAATAGAAAATAATCCCCTGCAGATCTGGGGATTTTTTAGTTTTAGAATTTTTTAGGTGAATTTTCGCTATCTAAGGGTAGAAGGCAAAAATCATTAAAGAAAATTATATGACCACAGAATCCAAGAACATTCAGCCAGAGAATGGCCAGAACGCTTCACAAAACGATTACATTAACTTTTATAGCACTTTCGATCTAGGATGCTCGGCTGCTTTGATATGTGCTGGATTTGAGTTGGCTTCACTGGACAAAACAAATCCTCGAAAAGTTCAATTTATTTTCAGGCGCAACGCAAGCATTGATAATGCTGTCGGTGATTATTGGGATGACCGCTTAGAAATTAAAGCGCGGTCTTTTTTTGACAATATCAAAATGCTAAAAAATCGAATTTATAGTGAGTGAATATGTTATCAAACAAACAAGTATCAGAATTTCAAATGCTTTACAAAAACCGCTTCGGCAAAGCAATTAGCCGAGAGCAAGCTTTTGAGCAGGGCGTAAAATTAATCCGGCTCATCAAATTGATTTATCGGCCAATGACCGAAGAGGACTTCAAAAAACTACAAGCACGCCGAAAAATGACAGGCGATATATAAAAATTTATTAAATGATAATTATGAAAGGAAGGAAAAATGAGAATCAACATTTATGACAAGTGGGTGGAAACACCGGAGGGCAAAATTAGAAGTTTTAGGTTGTGTAAAAATCCAATTAAAAGATTCAACACACAAACTATGACATCTCATAAAATAATGCAACGGTTGGCATCTCGTTGTAAGGAGTCATCGTCTGAAATCCGCAATTCTCTAGTAGTTCTGACCGACAAAGATTATGAAAATTCTCTGATTGGAACTGGCCAAGAGATTTATAAATTCGTCCGAGATTGTTTAGTCGATGAAGGATTAATGTCTAAAGGTTGGGGGAGGCGAAAATGAAAGCCAGACAGGTTCAAGCAAGATTCTGGGATGATGACTTTGTCCAAAGTGCTACTTGGCAATCTCGTTATGTGTTTATCTATCTTTGTACTTGTTCGCCGATCAATATGTCGGGAGTGTTTCAACTAACGGATAGAAAAATAGTTTTTGAAACAGGGCTTTTGGAGGAAGATTTTCAAATCGCGAAAGAAGAACTATCAGAAAACAAAAAGGTTTTATTTTATCAGGGTTGGGTTTTAGTTGTGAATGCTTTTAAGAATTATAAAGTATGGAAAAGTAAGTCGAACTGGAATGCTTGGGAGGAGGAGTGGTCGAAAGTTAGCGAAGAAATTAGAGGCCATTTCAACACCGATGCAGGGATCGATGTATACACTGGTCAGAAACAGGAAATAGAAAAAATAAAACAGAGAACTGATAATATAAAAAATCAAACAGAGAACAAGGGAGATGAGGGTAAATGGTAAATATAATAGAGAAAGAACTAAAGAAAACAATAATCTTTTTAAATCAAATTAGAAAAGAAAAAAATAATCATGAGATAAAAACTCCAAATCTCGATGATAATATTACCTACCTTGAAAAGGAATTTGAGGAACAAAGAATGATGACTTCGGAGGAAACTGACAAAATGGTTGATTGGGCGGTAGGCAATATTAAGTATCCAGAAGTCAAAAAGAATTATTAGAGAAGGAAAAATTAATCGAGGTTGTTTTTTGATTGTTACTTATGATATAATTAAATTACGACACAAGAACAGAAGGAAAAGTTTTTTTGAAAAGTGAGGCAATGGCTGTTTCTTGTGTCGTAACTTGAAACTTTTCCGCCGTTGCCTCGCTTTTTAATTAAGGACGACTATGAAATACTTTATTTATGCTCGGAAATCCTCCGAAAGTGAAGATCGTCAAGTACAATCAATTGACGATCAGTTGAAAGCTCTCAAAAAGATTGCTGACGAGCGCGGTTTGTCTATTAAGAAAATTTATACCGAATCACAAACTGCCAAGAAGCCAAACAATCGTCCGATATTTGATGAAATGATCTCAAGGATCGAAAATGGTGACGCGGAGGGCATTTTATGCTGGCAAATCAATCGTTTATCTCGCAATCCGATAGATAGTGGCAAAATCAGTTGGCTTTTACAGCAAGGAATTCTGGAGTCAATTAGAACCATTGATCGAGAATATCTCCCAAGCGATAATATTCTTCTTTTCAGTGTTGAAAGCGGAGTGGCCAATCAGTTTATTTTGGATCTAAGCAAGGGAATCAAAAGAGGGATTCAAGGCAAATCAGATAATGGCTGGCGATCCGGCGAAGCGGCCACCGGATATTTGAATGATAAAGAAAATAAAACTATTATCAAAGACCCGGAACGATTTAATCTTGTCCGGAAAATGTGGGATTTAATGCTTACCGGCGCATACACACCGCCAAAAATTTTAGACATTGCCAATAATGAGTGGGGATTTAGAACTAAAAAAACCAAGAAAACCGGAGGGATGGAACTTTCGAGAGCCGGAATTTACGGCATATTTACCAATGTATTTTATACCGGAATTTTGAAAGTCAAAGGCATCGAATACAGCGGAAAGCACGAGCCAATGATCACACTTGAAGAATTTGACAGGGTGCAGGTATTACTTGGCCGGAAAGGCAAACCAAGACCAAAAACCCATAGCTTTGCTTTTACCGGCTCTATTCGTTGTGGTGTTTGTGGTTGTTTATACACAGCGGAGGAAAAGGAAAAAATAATCAAGCAAACCGGAGAGCTAAAAAAATATACTTATTATCATTGCACTAGAAAATCGCTAAAAGTGAATTGCAATCAACGAGCAAGCAAGTCGCTGGATAAATTAGAGATTGATATTGAAAAAGAGATTGAGAATTTGACTATTCTGCCGGAGTTTTTGGATTGGGCGCTTGATGGCTTGAATCGGGATAATGACACCGAAATTGAAGACAGAAGCCAAGTTTATGAAATGCAACACAAATCATTGACTGAAACGCAGACCGAATTGGATGAACTGGTGAAAATGAGATACCGCCAGTTGATTGATGATGAGGCGTTTATCAAGGAGAAAACTATTTTGCTGAATAAAATTACATCTATGAAAGGGCAATTGCGAGGAACGGAAGCCCGCGCCGAGAAATGGCTGGAACTAACAGAGAAAACTTTTAGGTTTGCGACATATGCTCGCAAGGCATTTATCACCGGAGGGTTAGAACTGAAAAAAGAAATACTCTTGGGACTCGGGGCAACGCCAATAATTACAGACGGAGCACTCTCAATTGAGCCGTTTGATTGGCTAGTTCCGATCGAAGTTGGCTATCCAGAATTAGAAGAAGAATACCAAAGGTTAGAACTGGCAAAAAACCGCTCCAGTAAAGCACAAAAAGAGGCTCTTGCCTCTATTCGTATGCGATGGTACACCGCCCGAGACTCGAACTCGGAACCAATGGCTTAAAAGGCCACTGCTCTACCATTGAGCTAGCGGTGCTTGAACGTAAATATTTTAGCAAATAATGAAGAGCAAATCAACCATTTGCCGTCATGGTTCTTTAAACTAAAACGGAACAGACCTACAATTAAGATAGCTATCAACTAATCTTAAGGAGGACTGTCCCTATGTTTAGAATAAAAGATTTGCAGGGAGAAAGAAAGTGTCAGCGCATTATTGAG
>Ga0265297_10002029_pt1 | contig 43375 bp, 53 predicted proteins | sample Munlanlwell13791_FD_192502 | JGI IMG/M metagenome (GOLD analysis project Ga0265297, IMG submission 192502) | Leachate microbial communities from a municipal landfill in Southern Ontario, Canada - Leachate well 137-91 | ecosystem: Engineered > Solid waste > Landfill > Unclassified | place... | reverse complement strand
AGCGTAAAAATAGGAGCATTTATACGCCTAAATAAATCAATACAATCCATTTTGCTTATATCAAAGAAATCTTTAAAATTAAAAATAGGCTTATAATATTTGGACTTTTTAATTAGAATATATTTATTATAAAACTTGGCAGCCATATTCTTATCATAGATATATTGTGGATCAGCAGGTTCAAGAGAATATGGCTTATAACTATTATCAATAAATCTAAAACATGGATATAATTTACCACAAAATCCTATCACGATTGGAGTAAATTCATAATCTGTTTTAGTCGTATAATACATACGTTTTATTGGATTAAATATCTTAATAATTTTGGATTCCAGGTATGTATAGAATTCAGATATTTCCTTATTTTCCCTTATCTTTTGACATTTAACCCTATAATCCGAACTATAAAGCATTACATCAAAATCAAGCGATTCTTCCTTTCTATTATATACAATTGTTTTATCAACGAATGCATTGATATCATAATAATCTTTAAATTTGCTATTAATAATCATAGTTCAGATTCAAATTCATCAATGAATAAACCTTTAGTCGTAAATTCCCAAGAATCACAGCTTATAAGTTGAATTCCATCAGTACCGTCAAATTTTGGAAATCCTTGAATTCCTTCCAGATATTCAGATATCTCTTTAACATCATTATACTGGGAAATGTTAATGATGTAAGGAAAAATAAGTCTGATGAAAGCTTTCGATATTTCTGTCCTGGTTTTTACGCCTTTGTCCATCTTATAAAAAGCCAGCACATTTTTCATAATTTTTTGTGCTACGATGGTATTATCGATCTTAATTATACATTTCCAGTCAGATTCACCATAAGACAATATGTAAGCAGATCTTTCCATTATTTTTTTATTTCTATAAATTTCTGATCAGTCTCATTAAATCTATGAATTAAATCTATATCCTCTACCGGGTAAATAGATTTATAAACCTGTTTTTTTGTTGTTTGCCAAGCTGTACGATTAATATCTATTGCTTTCATTATCTGATCAAAAAATTCTCGTTTGGTCATACCCTTGCATAAGTATAAGATATCAAAATTACTAAATTTGTGCGAATATCCAAGAACCATTCGGGTATTGTCATATCCAGTTAATATCTTAACCTTATATTGCTTTTTAATTTTACTCTTCACTTCTTTTTCAATCATCTCCATTGCTTTTTTATCATCTTTTGATATAGGACGCTTCCACACCGTAGGCTTATCGTTCTTCCACCAATTTATAGCAGTCCATATTTTATCCTGAATTCGATATTGCTGAATAATAGAATGAATTTTAGATTCATCTTTATTTAGCATAACGCTTATTGCTATCCGATTTGCTAACATTTCTACAAAGTTGTTTTCCCATTTAGACTCATCAATCAGTTCTCGTTTAAGTCCTCTTAAAATTGGCATCATCGATAAGTACAAGTGTCTGTCACGCCTATTGCTTAAATAATAATTAATGTCATCAAGCAATAAAACATCATAATTAATAATAAAACGATCGGACTTACAAATCGTAAATGTTAAATTGGTTTGCCTTTCATGGCTATCATATCCTCGATATATTGTATCACCAGGATTATAGCTTATATATAATCTTTTCCTTTCAACTTTCCCAAATTTACGATGCCCATCTTCATCTAAGGCTTGGATATAATACTTACGATCACCTTCATCCCCCATCACTTTATCCCATCTTATTCCATCATCTGATTCCTTTAATGCTTTGGCTTGCTCTTCATTCATAATATCATAAACAGGTTCACTTTCATAATATGTAGATTCCTTAACCACATATATGTTAGAACCAGGTTCATCTGGGATGCATGCATCCCTTGAATAATAAGTACCCAATCTATCTTTTACTTCATCACCTCTGCCGCCTTTACAATATTCATAAAAAGTTGGCCGTGAAAAAAATATGCGTGACCCTTTTTTGATATCCTGATTAATTTCCTTTAACCATTCAGCATATGCAGGCCTTCCATCATCAAGTAAATTATCCGCATCATATATAAAATTTATCATATTATGTGTCGAAATATCCATAATGTTGACTTCCTGGCTTAAAGGATTAAAAATTTGCCGTCTTAACATCAACGAATTTATAAGCATCATGGCTTTTTTATACACAAAAATCTCATCCTCGATCACCTCAATTTTTTCATCAATTTTTATATAATCCCATGATGTAGGGTCTTTATCTTCTTTTTCTACATACATGTCATTCATTGCTGTTACCATATCACCAATTTGCTGTTGTCCCGGAAACATCTTTTCACCTACAGCCACTTTATCACTAAATATCCGATATAGATTATCTCCATTTCGTAAAATAATGTACGTCATTTTATCAATATTTTCATAGACAGCTTTAATAATAGGGTCTTCAACCCACCTGGCTTTTCTCCTTGGTTTCATAACTAAAACACATCGCTCCTCAGGCAAGATCATTTTATATTGACCACTTGATATCAACCACTTATCAAATTCCTCAATTGTATCATAACAAATCCCGCCATTTTTGGTATCCCCAAATTCCTCATCCATATAAAGAACAAGCTGTCGTAAACTAATCGGGGTATCTGGGCTGGGATTATCTCCTTCAGAAATTTGAATCAAATCTTCACTTACACCAAGCGATATTTCAATCGCATCAATGATTTTATAAATCTTACGGATTGAACGCTTAAATATTTTAACGCTTTTATCTAGTTCTGATAGCGCAACCCCTAATTCTTCCCTCTTGGATTTAAGCATAAATTCCATTTTTTCCTTCTCAATGCTAAGTCTCCGCTCTATTGCCAGTTTAATGGATTCTGCCTTATCTTTTTTTAATTGAATATCTGAATTAATTTTCTCCAAATATTTGGTAGTATCATAACCCATTAAAGCTGTTGTTTCAGCCTCATTTTTAAATATAGATGTTTCAATTGCTTTAGGAAATTCTTCGATTAAATTAATGTCACCATTTTTATAAAAATCATGGATACGAGATTCCATCTGTTTATAATCAATATCCATAATCACATACTTATCCATCAATTCATCGATCTTAATCTTTACCTCTACATCAAGTATTGGGATAAAAGATTGGGTATCCAATCTATATCGATTCGTATTTTCCTGTTTAATCGTGATCATTATAATATCATTATTGACTTCAAAACAATGAGGATTATAGTCTGACCGATACGTTAGATCTGAATTAAGTACATGGCCTATTTCTATACACATAACTTGCGCATAAGTATTTGCTTCTCTACTTATCAAATAAACTCCAGATTTTAACCTACCTTGAGATATGGATTCTACTTCATCAGGCAAATATTGTATAATTTTCCTGCCTTTTTCATAATATAATGGATCAGATTCCTTTACAAATTGTGCCTTTTCGCCCATTAAATTAATTCTCCAGATATTGGAAAAATAAGGGGTTTGGCCAATATCATGAATAATGCCAGTTTTATCCCATATATGCCATTCTGATGGTATGTAATCAATAATGAATTCACTTTTATTAGCATGCTCAGCTTCTTGTAGGGCTTTTATTACATCCTTACCGGGATATTGCTTATCCGTATGTTTTCTCCCGAAATCATGATTTGGTTTAATCTTTTTATCCATTATTTTGATTTAAATTAGACATACATAGAAATATTACAAAGATCATGCCAAAGTTTTATAAACGTTTTGTAAGCAGTCTATTATGACAAGCTGACATGAAATTACTTGATGACAAACTGTCACGCCTAAATATAAAAAAGCCCGATGCAATGCATCGGGCAATACAAACCAAAAATTATGTTATGAAAGAAATATCTCCGGGAAAACCAAATAGATTTTATCCCAAAACTCCTATCTGAGCCTAAAATCCTTGTTTTTAAGTATGATGGGTACTTATTATCAAGAATTTTTCTATATTTCAGAGAAATCAAAGAGCACAAGTTTATATGCCAAAATTCAAAAGGTTTCATAAATTAGAAAATCAAATACAAAAAAGCCCAGTACATTATACCGGGCTTTATTGTCTAACTTAATACAAAAATGAAAAAATCGTAGAGTACTTTTATATGTTTAAATCATCGATAGTTTCAATATAACTAATATTAAATCGTTTTATGTCTAAATATCTTCTATATATCGATCACATTACTTAATCGCTTTTCCGATATTTTTATATAATCTTCATCTATTTCACTACCAATATAATTTCTATTAATCATTCGTGCCGATATGGCCGTTGTCCCACTTCCAATAAATGGATCATAAACCAAACCATTAACTTTAGTCACCAATTTAATTAAATATTTAATCAATTTAACTGGTTTTACTGTTACATGAATATTATATTTACCCCTGTCAGCTTTACTTGCCTTTGCACAATAAAAAAACCTTGCAGCCGAACCTTCATCATCAATAGTATCATTAAATGTATTATCAGATTTATATTCACCATAACATATTTTATTTTTATTTACACTGTTTAATCGCTTTGTTCCTTTTTTCATCAAACCAGATTTTGTTTCAGGAAATAATTCCATAACTTCATCACTTCCATCATGTATTAAATTTGCAGGAAAACGATCATGCTGTTTATTTGTTTTTATTCTACATTCATTAATATTTAATCCTCCTGTTCCCCATTTTAATACATTTTCTGCAATAGTTTTTTCAGATAGCGGTTTACGTGCTATTACAATAAGTTCTAAAGCAGGCTTAAGATTAGTTCCCCATCCTTCCCATTGCTTAGCTCTTAATGTAGTTACATGTTTTATTGTAAAATTTTTCCCAACCTTTCCACTTTTATATAGATCTTCTTTTATATTCGGCCTAGATATTTTTGATATTACGCCTGTATCATACAATTCTATACCTTCATGTTTTTGTATTGCCTTTGATATATTTAAATTTTTAGGAAATCCTGAACCATAAACCCATGCTATTATATCCCTTATCTCAAACCCTGCATCTTCAATATTACAAATTGTTCGATGTTGTGTTCGTGTCCCCACAAACGCCAATAAATGTCCGCCAGGTTTTAATATTCTTAAACAATCCTTCCAAATTTCTACTCCTGGAATATTATCCCATTTTTTACTCATAAATGATGTACCATATGGTGGATCTGTTACAATGGCATCTATAAAATTATCAGGCATTCTCGCCATTGTATTTATACAATCTTCGTTATAAATTCTGTTTATTTCTATTTTTGAATTATTAATCATATATCGATCACATTACTCAATCGCTTTTCCGATATCTTTACATATTCAGGATTCAGATCAAACCCTACATAAGAACAGCCTAACCGCTTGGCTACAACGGCTGTGGTTCCCGAACCCATAAATGGATCTAAAACTGTTCCACCTTTAGGACATCCAGCCTTTATCATAGGTTCAACTAATTTAACCGGAAATGCTGCAAAATGTATCTCTTTGGAAGGTTCAGCAACAGTTTCCCAAACCGAACGTTTATTATGAACCATTTCACCATCATCGTTTTCCTGCCATCTTTTGTGACCAAATGAATTTGGAGTTTGCCCCGGCACATCATTATATTTGACACAATTTATTGTTGTATTTCGTTTAGGGTCAGCATTTATAGATTTTTCCTGAATCGCCCGATGATCAAAATAATAGACGGCTGATTTACTTAAAAGAAACACATACTCATGCGCTTTAGTACATCTATCTTGAACAGATTCCGGCATTGGATTTCGCTTATACCAAATTATATCTTGTCTAAGCCACCATCCACGTTTACGAAGCTCGAATGCTACCATCCAGGGAATACCAAATAAATCTTTATCTTTATAAACCGGATGATTTCGAAAGTCTTTTTTTCCTCCATGTTGTAAACCCCCATATTTTTCATCATTTGTACCACCACCTAAAATTGATTGCTCTATAGTTGAATATCTGGATTTACCGCTTACGTATGAATCACCAAGATTAAGCCATATTGTTCCATCTGATTTAAGAACTCGTTTTACCTCATCAAAAATATCAGCAAGTCTGGCCACATATTGTTCCGGTGTTTCCTCGAGACCAATTTGTTTATCAATTCGCTTTGCTCCACATTTAGGACAAACATCCTCATATGATGATACAGCAGAGGCCTTATTACCTAGCTGAAAATCCGAACATTCATAATCATACCTGTTTTTGTGCCTGGCCTCTTCATGATTACACTTAAGGTCTCCACCTTTCCATTTGGCAGTTCCATAATCACGTAATCCATAATAAGGCGGTGACGTAATACAGCAATTTATAGATTCATCTGCTAATTGCTTTAAGCCTTCAAGCACATCTATGTTAATAATTTGGTTAATCATTGTAATCTAAAAATTCAAAATATTTCCATCCCGATTTTGTAAATCTTGATTCAGGTTGAGCCTTTATCAAGCCTATATATTTATACCAAAATTCAGACCTTTTAAGCATTTTATTTCTTAATTTTTGGTCATATATGATTTTACGAAAATGTGTATAACCTTCTCTATACATTGCGATTTCATCATAAAGATCAGCATAGCTTTTAAATTTATGACATCCCATATAACCACTTAAATCAGCCATCACGCATCCCCTACAATTAGATTCACCACAAGAAAAATCAAGATGAATTTTGCACATTGGGCAATCTGCATCAGCGATTTGCTTAACTGGCATATGTTCATATCGATCGATTAACTCATGAATAGCTTCTATAGTAGCTTGTTTTTTATCCATCACATATCAATCACATGACTTAATCGCTTTTCAGCCATTTTTACGTATTTAGAATTAAGCTCAAATCCTATGTAATTTCGGCTTAATCGTTTAGCTACAACGGCTGTAGTTCCTGAACCCATAAATGGATCCAGCACTATTCCGGATTCAGGGCATCCAGCTTTTACCATATCAATAATCAAATTTTCAGGGAAAACCGCAAAATGAGCATCTTTAAAAGATTTAACATTGACTTCCCAGACTGAACGCTTGTTCCTCATTCCATCATCCCTGAATATAACTCCATTTATTGCATATTGGTTTGTAGCACTTTTATACTTACTTAAAACTTTACCTTTACCAAATCTTGAATCTTTATCCGCCCATGTACTTTTTTCTGATATCGCTTTATAATCAAAATAATACCGATCTGATTTGCTGAGTAAGAATATATACTCATGCGCTTTAGTACACCTATCAGCTGCAGATTCTGGTACAGGATTCCGCTTGTACCAAATTATGTCTTGTCTTAAATAATAACCACGATTACGGAGTTCAAAAGCTACCATCCAAGGAATGCCAATTAAATCTTTAGGTTTTAATCCCTGTATCCTGCCTTTCGTAATTTCGTTATTTCTCAAATATGCTTTATCGTATTCCTGATTTTTACGCAACATTTCACCTGTAAAACCACCCGGATATTTACCACTGGCGTTGCTGTTATAAGAATCACCAAGATTTAACCACACCGTTCCATCTGGTTTAAGAACTCGTTTTATCTCATCAAAAATGTCGGCAATATGCTGAACATATAAATCAGGGTGTGGCTCCAACCCTAATTCACCTTTCCATGCCCCACATTTAGAACAAAATTTGGATTTAGTCCCAATACCTCTTATATCGGATGCATTTAACATTCGATTTGATCCAACACTTGATGGACGGTCAGGATGATTTTTACCGCCTAATGGAGGTTTAATGACTTCATCCCATACATGCTTACATGTAGGATCAGCATTAAAAATTTGAGGGTCAGTCCCATAATTCCTGAGTCCATAATAAGGCGGTGACGTAATACAACAATTTATAGAATTATCGGGTAGTTGCTTTAAGCCTTCTGTTACATTTATATTAAAAATTCTATTAATTTTATTTTGCATTAGATTTTATCTTAAAACCTACAGGTTCTTTTTCCTTCTTAAGTTCATGCGTTAACGTTATATTTGCATCCGTATATTCAGCAAGTTCAGCAATTGTATATTCAGGTTTATCCTGAAGTTTTTCTTTGTCAATTCCCATTTTGCGACACCATGCAATTGCACTTTTTTTATCCATCGGTTTAAATTCTTTTTTAGCTATTAAACGCTGCGGCCTAAGTAATGCATCATCTATATCCTTGGTATCCGTGTTATATGTACATATAATGGTAATTCCCAAAATATCATTATAAATGCCATCGCTAAAATTGAGGAGCTTGGATGTCGCAAAAGTATCGGCTGTATTTTCTCCATTTCTTGATCTTAGCAAATCCTCAGCATCTTCAACTAATACTACAAGTTTATCGGCATTAGTCTTCTTTAAATATTGCATCAATAATGTAATAAAAATTGGATCCGTAAATAAATTAAACATATCGGAGGCGACCATCAAAATCGCTACATTTTCCAAATTTAACGAATAAATTAAATATCTAATATAATAAGATTTACCTGTTCCATATTTACCATGAATCAAAACAAGCCCTTTATTAGTGTTGATGATTTTATCAATTAATTGATGATGAAAATCCATAAATCCTTTGCCATGTATGATATCAAAATATCGGGAATCACCCCTTGATTTTGTTATATCAATAGACTCAATATCATATTGACCCAAGCGATCCTTGATGATCATACTAACATAGCTGCTTTTATTAGATTTATCTTTTCGCTTTATTGTACATTCACCTAAAATATTTGATATTTCATTTATGTGTTTTTTTATAAATCTACTACTTAAATCAGGATTATAAAAAATATCAACTTCTTCACATTCCTCGTCCATAATGGATCGATTTGTCTTTTTATTGCTTTTATAAAGACTATTAGATATAAAGATAATAAATTTGTCTTTATATAAATAACAGGCTTCATTCGTATGATTGTGAATAATTTTATCATCTACATTAATAAAATTACGGGATTCACAATTTAATAACTCAATATTTTTATCTTTATCCAGTAATTTCCGGGCTTTAATGAAATTAAAATTAAAATATGTAAGTGCTTTTAATCCGTCTTTTTTTATATAAACCTCAATTGCACTTATCCGTGTAAGCGATGGAATATCTGTAAGTAATTTGGATTTAAAAAATAAGCCAGGTATTATGTACCTGGATCTATCTTGTCTTATGAATTCAAATAATTTGTTGTCCTGACAAGTAATGATGCCAGGATAAGCATCATCACATTGTTTATCATTACACATTGCCATCTACTTTTAATTATTACATCATTTATTTTTGCCTATTACATCAACTATTTTTGTCTATTCACCTATTTGGCAAATGTTTGAAATAACATGAATCCGATCATACACCCAAATTCCAAAATTATTGCGATCAATATAATAATTAATAGGAGTCCTACAGGTTCTTCTTTAATTATTCGATTCGGTGGAGGTGGAGGTGGAGGTGGTCTATAATTTTTTGATTTTCCCATTATTCTTTCTTATCAAACCATTTATCAAACATATCACGATTTTTTGATGCAATCCACGCTAATCTTAACATTATTGCGATCAATATAATTCCTACTACTAAAATTATTGCTTCCATACAAAATATTTGTTATAATTTTCCTTCATTTAAGTGTTATTTCCTTTCCAATAAGGATCATTGGATTTCCTGTATTCAGGATTTAATCGATAATCATCTTTTTCACATTCAGGATTTGATAGATCATTGCTTTTATCTGTATCTTTTTTCTTATCCCCATACCCAACTTTTTTAAATATATCGTAAAAAATACTAATAACTTTGTTGTAAATCGAAAGTTTCCATACAAATGCACCAATCAAAAGTACAGGAAATCCAATCATTATATAAAGAGCACAATAGATGATAACCATTATAACCAATGCCAGGATAACAAAAGGCATTGATATTTTGTACCACAATATTGATGATTCAAAAAACCATGATATTCTACGTCTCAATTTTTTCATCGTTTAAGTTTTAATCTATAATTTCAATTCTATACATTTCTTTACAGACAGGACATGTGAAGGGAAAAATCCGATATCCCATCGCATATTTATCGGTTTTAGCCCCGCACATACAAATTAGGTGGAATTTACCCCAATAACTCTGCCACATTTTGCTCAAATTATTTGGCTTCGCTGATACCTGAATGGTTTTCATTCTCATTCCTAATTTTTTTATGTCCAATATTTTTCTTAACTTCTATCTCATATAAATTTTTATAAATCTTAATGCTGCGAACTGAATACCACAGGATTAAAAGAAGTATGAGAATAGCTGCAATAGGTATTACTACGCCAACAATTAAACTGAATATATTCATATCTTAAAAGCTGAAATATTTTGTGGATATAAAAAATCGGGAATTATCTGACGGCCTGCTGCTCCATGTATGTCTGAATATGACCCAGTATTTCTTAAGCAGGATTCCTGGATTGCACCAGATTCAGTCATATAGATGTTATCGATATTATAAAGAATCGGGAGTCCTTTAAGTTTTGCAAAAATGCCTTCCTTACGTACTATATAACAAAAAATTAGTCCTTTTTTAACCACCCATTCTTCATCAGTTAAATGAAGGACAAACAATTCTGTGCTTTGGGCAAATAATTCACCAAGCTGTTTAGATAAATTAACAAAGAATTTGCACATATCTTGATATGACAAAGTTTGGGTTTGATTCCAGTCCATGATTAAGTTTTTATGATAGTGGATATATTTTCTTTAAATCTTTTATTGTCTTTTCAAGATCACTAATCCTCTGATGATCATTTTCATCAAGGGATGGCAATCGATCAGGTAATTCTGAATTATCTGAATCTTCATGATGTAAAAATTGTAATTTAGGTTTTTTTAGTATACTGAATGTTATATATAAGTATAAAGCAAAAATAATTACAAATAAGACGAGGCTGACCCACACGCCATGATAATTGCCCATCAATATTAAAGCATTTATCTCGATAAGCATTAAAATTATAGCGGTTGAATATCCAATAAATCTAATAGTTGCCATATTTTTAAAAATTTAATTCGTAAAGCTCAAGAAAATCCTCATGATTAAGATGATATTCCATATTTTCTACTAAAGAATTTGCTTGCTTATATGCATCTTCACCTACGATGGGGCCACTATGTAATAAGTAATCAATCGGAAGCCTTTGGTCTTTATATGAATCACCGACGCTCAATTCAATCTTCCACAGGTATCCATATTTCCAATATCGACGATTTACACACCTTGTTAAAAAGAAAAGTCCTTTATTAGTTCCCTGTACACTAAAGAAAATTTGGAAATCACTGAAGCCATGACCACAGCAGCTATTAAATGTTTGAATACCTGGTAATGAATTCATTGCATCACATAATCCAATAACTTCTGTGTCCATCTGACCATCATAATCAGATTTATAACTAAATTTGCGAGTTTCCGGTATTTTAATTGGTGCCCTCATGGGTTTTTGTTATTTCGTTCAGGACTTCTTTTATGAATATATCAACTTCTAATAAACTCTGGGATTTATAGATGTAGTTTAATATATCAAGCCTGACCCGGTTTGCTTTTGTCTCAGCCAATTTAGCCTTCATATCCTCAATATATTGCTCTTTTTTATTAATGCTGATCAAAGTAGAATCCATTTCATCAATTAACAACTCCTTAATTGATACTTTTGCCCAATCATCTGTTCCAGCCATTTGATTAGCCGCATTATTTTTTGATATAGCATCTTTTAATATTTCAAGTTCCCACATCTTTCTACATAAACTAAGCATGTTATTTACAGAGGCATCAGTAAAAGGACAAGATGCTAATGTATCATATGCATGTTCTTTTCCTATCATAAAATCATCAATGACTTTCAGGATTTTTTCTTCAGTTAGATTTTGGCTCATTTGAATCAGTTAGATTTTGGTTACAAAAATTTGAATCAACATATAAAACTTTTACGTATTTTCTTAATTTATCTTTAAATCTAAATACTTTACTCTTTATAGATTGTACCGATTTTAACTTATATTTTTCCATAATAGTTTCATATGGCAACTCATTTATGATGGCATCATATATGATTGGATCATTATTGAGGTTTACAAAGAATTTTACAGCATTCAAAATAATCCTGCGTTTTTTAATATCCTGTTTTATATCTTTTACAGGCTCAGATTTATTATTATTTTTCTCAATATAAAATCCTATACTAGTTTTTTTATTCCCACTACATTCTTTTACCTCTTTGATTTTTTGACTTTTAAGGACACCCTTTATGATTTCCACCATATCACTCCTTTCAGTTATACCGCAATCAGATATACGCTTTACGGAATCTACAATATCATCAGTAGGTATTACATCACTTAATCTTCTAGGGTATTCAAGACATGGCCTCTGATATAAAGAAAATATGATATCTTTTATTTTCTTATTAATCACCCTTTTTAGTTTAGCATCTTCTGTCATAATCATTTGTTTTTTATATACTTATAAATTTCGTTGATTTTACCAGATAATTGATTAATTGCTTTGGCGTGTTGAGCCTGTACTTTTCCAATTTTGCTAATACTTTTAAAAAGTAGTATTTGCATTTCATCATCAGATGCAAATTCTTGTTCCATCGGTACATCAAATTTTTCCATATGATGATCAATTGCAGATTGAGAATCATCCTGATGCACAGCTTCTTTTAATCTTTTATTTTCTAATTCTACGGCATCTATCTGCTCCTTCATTATCATGATTTCCTTTTTATGCCTTGCCTCTGCCTTACGATTTTCTTTATAAACAATATCTTGTTTACGTACGCTTTCTTTAGAACATATAAGCCTGTGGACAAATATAGCATCTTTCATATTAGGCTCTTTATCTTTTATCCATTTTGTACTTATTTTATTGTGTTGAATATAAATAGAATCAATATATGTTTTTTCCAAAATTTGAAAAATAAGTATATGAAGTTTATATTTTTTAATTATATCTCTCCTGTGAACATATACATATTCATCTTTATTAGTTAAGCTGTATAACTCTGTTAAAAAAGCATAAATTCTTTTTTGAATATCGGTTGTAGCTCTTGAATCCATAACATCAACTAATATTCCATTGATATAACGATTTCCTTCTACATCGTATGCAATTTCACGTTTAATTGGATGTGTATGTCCATCAATAGATGATGGGGCCACTATCTTAAGTTCAGGATTAGAGCCTGATGGAAGTGAATTTGCCGGGATAATAATTTTATCACGTGATTTTCCCACACGCTTATTTTTACATTTATACATTTTTTTATGAACACTAACGACATCTTTTATATTAGGTTCTCTGTTTTTTATCCATTTAATAAATATTTTCCTTTCGCTAATATGTTTAGAATTAATTAATGTACCTTCTATGGCTATAAAAATTGATGCCACGAGCTTATATTTTGCAGCCATATCTTTCCTGCATACATATACGTGCTCAGATTTATTAGTTAGTTCGTATAACTCCAATAAAAATGATAAAATTCTTTTTTGAATATCAGGAATGGATTCTGTTTTGATATTTGAATGTTCATTGATGTGGCGATTTCCATAACGATCAAAAGAATATTCAGGTTCTATTGCTTCTTTCTTTTTTTCATCTATGTTTTTATTACCCCTGTCTTTTAAAAATTTATTATAATACATCGCAAAATTTTCAGCTACAGGTCTAGTAAGTCCACCCACATAATTCCACTTCATCAGTAATTTTCTGCCATCTCTCTTTCTAAGGACTATGCCTTTATCTTCCATCATCTTATATATACCCAAATCAAATCTATGCTCAGCGGCAAGCTGTGAATCAAAGTGTACATATTTTTTCTGGGCTTTTTCGTATATTACCTTAAAAAACCCATAAATCCTGAAAGCCATAGCATCTTTAGGAACATCTTCTTCCTCTACATTTTTCCCGGCTTTCTTATTATGAGATCGTTTAACTGCTTTGCTTAACATATCAGCTAAAGATTTTTCAACTGCTATTGCATCAAATACATTGGGAACATCTTTTCTATTCCATCTTATTAATTTCTTATTACCATCCCGTTTTTCTATCAGATGCCCATGATCATATAAACAAGTAAAAACGCATGTAGGAAGTGAATATACAAGTGCCATTTCATCTTTTTTGACAAAAAAATAATCACCTTTACTTTTCTTATCATATTCATATAGCTCTTTCATTAAATTAAAAACATCTTTCTGCTTTTTGTTTAAAGCATCATACCTTTCTTTACCTGTAGCAACACTTAATAATTGCTTGGCGGAATCCGGGCTAAGTTTGCCCTGGTATACGATTTTGCTTGCATTCTTCCCCATAATCTTGGATTTAAATATAAATTTGATTTTCTATCAGATCTTTTATTGATTTTTCCTTTATTGATTTAATTCTGGTTATACAATATTTTATAATGCGCCTGACTATATCAAAATTAAGTTCTGGATATTTTGAAAAATTCCATGATGCTATAGTAGTATGATTTTTATCCTTAAATATCGTAATAAACTTTAATTCTATCATCATTCTTATTACAATATCTGATCTGAACTCACCAAAATTCCATGTGAAATCAGACAATTTACAGCATTTAGGCTCAACAATAAAAGATTTTATATAATTATACATACTTCTAACCAATTTGTCTTCCATGATTTCATCCTCTATATACATGCGCCAATTACCCATTTTTTTAATTATTGCATCAGTAATCAAAGCTACATCATCTTCAGACGGCTTTTCCTCAATCCATCTGATTAAATTTGGAGATGACGGACATACTTCAACATATTGCTCTTCCTCTAGGCATTTAAAAGCGCATGTATTTACACCAAAAGTATCCGTCATATTTCTTCTATTAATATTACAATATGTAGATGTATTGATTGTATTATACAATTTACGCATAAAATGAAACATTTTTTTCTGCATATCGCTCATCTGACAATCTGTATATATAATTTTAATCATTATATGATTTAAGATAGACACAAATTATACTACAAAGATCATGCCAAAGTTTCGTAATCTACTTGTAAACAATCTGTCATGACAAGCTGACATGAAATTAGTTAATGCCAAGCTGACATGAAATCAGATTATTTATGATTCAGGATTGCTTTGATCCATTTATGGCCATCAAACAAGAATATATCATGATTTTGATTTATATTCCAGCTCAATATCTTAACCTGATGTTTTAATTCAAAGGCTTTAATTTTTTTATTCAACCATTCTTTATTAGGCTTATATGACTTAACTTTGAATTTAAGTCTCCACTTTTTGGGTTTTCCAATTTTTACTTCCTCGGTATCTGAGCCATGAAGGCTTGATGCAAAAAATTCCTGGGCCATAATAGATTGATTTAAGTTAAACAAAATGCTCGATCATATATAATAGAAAGCATTGAATCAGGTTTTGCTAATATTGATAAAAAAGCCCAGGCAATTTGCCTGGGCCAGAAGATAAAAATGAAAAAGAAATAAAAATTTAAAACTATGAATATAAAAGGCATCACATATTTTTGATCGATGGAAGTCGTTTAGGTAATTTATTCGTTTTATTTTCCTTTAATGATTTAGTTGGATCCATTAAGGAAAATGTAGCAAACTTATTTAAAGTAAATGTACTATATTCATTATCCTTTATATAAGCAATAGCTGCATCAAAAATTCCATATTTATTATATGCATCAAGGAGTTTGTCAACTTTACCTTCATCTACTAAGGATTCAAACGTTAATTCATAGAGCTCATTAACTACGAAATCTTCATATTCAGTTAATTTAGGAAACCATGTGCTAGATATGTCGAATTCATCAATGATACGATTGGCTATTTCGACATCATTCATGATTGCATAATGGAAGATAGATGCCCAGAATACTGGATCCTTTACATTAGCAGGACGTATATCACTTAATTTATATGTCAAATGTTATTTCTTTAACAAAAAAATCTGCTTCAGGGTTTATGCCTTTATAATACTTAAGCTCATCGTTGGCCTCAGATTCCTCTGCAAATGTATTGCCTTCATAATTTGTCATCAATTCATAATCAGGTACTATTTCACCTTCAGGTGTCAGTACAAAATTTTCATCTGGTGAGAATATGACAAATCTTATATCCTTGGATTCATTTACCTTAATTTTAAGCGAAGGAAGCTTGTCCGGCAGTCTAGATTCATTAGCTTTATTTTTATGAATTTTACGATTTACACGGCTTTTGGCTTTTTCCATCACCCTTTTACGCATCCCTATTCGCCTTTCATTTAATTTTGGGCTGCGTTTAAATTTTTTATACTTTGATTCAGATACATGAGCCATTACTTCAGGGAAGAATATAATCATTTTATCGGCTGAATCAGTTGCGCTTAAATATTGCTCAAATTCAGTCCCTTTTAAGATTTTATTTACATCAAATCCTGTAATATTTTTGCTATATGGAACAACAACTTTGTCGCTCATCCCGTATTTGTCAATATAAGGATCCCCGATATCAAATTGACTAAGTAATGCTGTTAATTTATCAGGCAATGATACAGGTTCATCAGCTTCCATGATTTTGCGCTTTATTTTCCGTCTTTCCTGAATTTTCCCATCCACCATTTGTTTTATCACGATTTCATCAGGTGATAAATCTTCATAATTATTTCGTTCTTCTTCCGCCATTTCCTTATCTTCAAAGGGGCCATCAATAAATTCACCATTGTCTGATCTAACCAGGACATAGCCACTACCTGCTTGTTCTTTAATTGACCCAGACATAGGCTTTGATACATCAAATTTCCCGGATTCCTCAGCCGCATCTAGGATTCCGTATGAGTTATACATATCAAGAAGATCATCAAAATCACTATTATCACTAAGTGGGGCAAATACCATATCATAGAGTTCATCAACAGAATATTCATCATATTCCTTAAATTTATCAAGATCATCCCCAATTTCTTGATCTTTAATAATTCGATTTGCTACATCAACGTCATGCATAACTGCATAATGAAGTGCGGACATCCAAAACGTTGAATCTTCCATGTTAGATGGATGAAAATCTGATGCTTTATAAGTTTTAGCCATTTTAGTAATCTTTATTTCTTTATATATTTCAATTTAAATCGGAGATTTATCAGACATTTCACCTTTAACTTTCCCGGTCTTCCATACCCCTGATTCCCAAACCCCGCCATGCCATATTCCATTTATCCATGTTCCACCATGCCATATTCCATCAGCCCAAATTCCATCTTCCCATAATCCTGAATCATGTGCTCCTGATTCCCATATTCCACAACGCCATTTTCCGGCTTTCCAGCTCCCTGATTTCCACCATCCATCTGACCAAATCCCGGATTCCCATGTTCCTCTGTGCCAAATCCCATCAGTCCATTCCCCTGATTTCCATATTCCAGATTTCCATTCCCCAGACTTCCATGCTCCTGATTCCCAAATTCCCGATTTCCATGTCCCATCTAACCATGTGCCAGACTTCCAAACTAATTGCTTTTCCCTTATATCAATCGTAATATTTTCAAAATTAGCGGATTTAAGCCAATGGAATTTGTCAAAAACATCTTGTTCTGTACCGCCAATAATTTGGGCAAAACCTTGCATCCTTTTAGTTTATAGATTCACTAGCTACTTTAACCATATCTACAATCCCAGTAGCTGTTAGTGGAAATGTTTCAATATGCGCCATGTCTGAATCCATTAATGAAATTAATAGACTAATTTTATTATCTTGCTCGTTATTAAACTGTTCCATATAATCAAGATTAGTCATTACAAAGAAATCTCGTCCATCTATTTTAAATGGAATTTCAATTATATTATTCATGTCACGATCTGGAGCCACTATTAAATCTTTCAGATTTACTTCAGCTTTATGTTTTTCAAGCAATTCTGCGATAAAATCAATAACATGTTCAGCATCAATTTGAACACTTCCGGTTAATGATGGAATAGACCTTTTTAAAATAGATCTGACTTTTTCTACATCCCCTCCATATTGAACAGCTAATTCACCAAAATCAGCATCAGTTAAAAATGAGGAATATGTAATTTCCAACAGTAATCTAGTGCTTCCTTTTTTAGATTCAGACTTAAATCCTGATGCAAAATTCTGTGCCATTCTATATAATTTAAATATTATATCTTAGATGTTTGATTTACGCCTTTTATATTTAGATTCATTTAACTTATATCGATAAAATTTAGATACAAGTTCATTTGCAAAATCTTGGATATCTTGGATATTTCTTAAGTCATTTGCGCTTGATTCCATATAGTTACGTACAACCATCATTTCTTTGGAATCAACCGGAATTTCAAGATCGTGGCTTAAAAATGTTAATAACTGTTTAATATCTGATTCAGCTTGTTTAGACTTTACGAATTTTTGTATCTCTTTAGCCAGACTATCCATATCAATATCATAAAATTCAAGTAACGGGATTCTTTGAGGCAACGATTTGATGCTTTCGCCAAGATCCATCGCTATTAATTCATCAATATATTCAAAAATTTGGTCACGATTAGTTATCATATTGTATTTGGGCTCATGTAAATATTTGTTACCCTTTTTTACAGACATTGTAAATTTAGGATCATCATCATCTGCAGATACACTAACTTCGATAGAAATAATATGCCCTTTATAATTATAAGCAATATGTGATCTTACCACAGTATCTACAGCCGTATCTACCGTATAACCTTTATTAACAGTAAAGCCGTCCTGATCTTCTATATAATCAACAACAGCCTTTAATTCAGGTTTTATCTGCTTGAGCCTTGCATCAGGGTCAGTAATAGACTCATTAAGATGTTTTTTATTAAATGATTTCATAACGCTTGATTTAAAATTATGAGTAATCTTCAAGATCAGATTTAATCCAATCATACAATCCCTTAAGCCCTTTAGCACTTCCATCCTCAGCCGTATAAATAGTTCTTAATCCTTCTGTGCTTAACCAAGCCATTGTTATTTTAACTTCACCGCTATCAGTCTGTAAGATTAAATCAAATCCAGGAAGATGATCATCCGTAAATTCATCGACAATTTTGACTGAATCAATTTTGGTCATGTTTTTTATTGCATTTGAGCATTTCTCAAATTCAGGGATAGACATCCAATCTTCATTATCTTCTGCATAATCCATCGTCATCGGAAAATCCATAGCCTCATTGATTCGCTTATTTTTGGTAACCCGTCTTTTATGCTCTATTAATCCATCTTCCCAATTCCGTATTAATTTCATATAATCCATAACATCGATGGCTGGTGTCTGATAATTGCCTGTTATTACATCATCTTTTGGACTCAGATACAAACGGAAAAAATTATATGTATTTTCATCACTTTTCCATTCTTTGATCAACCAATCCATAGCTCTCTCCGATTTAGAAAAATTTTCAGATTTAGCCTTTATCATAGTCCAGATCTTAATTGGTTCTCCATCAAATTCACCATCTGATATTTCAATTCCCAATTTTTGAGCTTCCCCAGCCAAATCATCAGTTTTTTCACCTATAAATTTTTCAAGCGTAGGCATCCGATGTAATCGAGATATTTTCTTCATGTTCTTATATTTTGGTCTTATAAATTAAAAAAACTATACCATGATACCCAACCTTTACCCTTAAATTCCTGATCAGGTTTTAACGGTTTATCATTGCTTTTTGCATATTCAATGTATGCGGCCTGAGTCCTTAATCCTTTTTGGATAATTTGTTCCCTCAATTCCATATAAGCCTTACTTATGGTCGCATCCACAGGCTTTTTTTTAGCCAACACCGCTTTATTTACATTTTGGGCAGCGGATTTACGAATTTCTTTAGAGTTTTTTGGAGTCCTTACACCCCTTTTTCTTTTTTGTTCAGCCATATCTAAGATTATTAAATTACACACTTTTATTATATATTGTACAATATATAAAATATGGCGGATAAAAGTTTATATAAAATAATGAAAACCAGACTTGATGTACGTAAGAATACTGGATTTGATTATAGGAAAAGGATGTTAATTAAAACCCTTGATAACAATTTATTTATGAATCAAACTATCCGGGATTTTTGCCTTAAAGTTGAAGATATCTTGAATGAAATCATTTATCAAATCAAGATTATTAAGAAAATTAAAAATTATAGGGTAGATTTTGATGATGACAATATTAATTAGATCGTCTTTTTGGATTCTGCCCAAAATTCCTTAATCGCTGCTGTATCTGTTGTTGTTTTTTCTACGTGACATTCATGACACAATATTTGATAATTATTAACCCATGATCCACCGCCGCCTAATCCAACCGGAATAATGTGGTCAACTTCCCATCCATCCAATCTTGTTTTTTTACATTTATTACATATTAATCCATTCACTATTTCAAGATATCGCCCGATTGAATCTGTACGGCCATAAATGATTTCAAACACATAATTGATATAATACATACACTCCTGACTTGCATATCTGCGTCCACCCTTTCTTATATTCTGACCACATCCACATACACATTTCCCAGGTTCTAAAATCGGAAACATATCTGCGACCGCCATAGATTGAATTCGCTTATATGGATCAATTTTGGAAATCAAGGATTCCGTATAAATCAAGGATGGATCACTATCTAAAAATCTTAGGTATGCAGCTTTTCGATTTTTATCCCAATGTTTAAATTTTTCCTTAATTGCTTGGGTATCAATAAATCGTGCCTCGTAAATTGGTAATTTCATTAGATTCAAATTTATGGTAAACCCATGTATGGTTTGGCAGTCTTAAGCCACATATCCAAATATCTGACATAGACAAAATTCATTAGACTTAATCGCTCTATAATTGGTACATCATCATGTAAATATGGTAAATATTGAGTGATATCAGGGTCTATATCAGCCATCTCATATAAAAACATGCCCTCAGGTTTAACTGCTGTATTCGATTTTATTAATTGATTACTCCCTTTTAACATTATTAAAAGATAAGATGGATTAGGAGGCCCCATCAAATCAAGGCTAATGTTTACACCAGGTAATTTAATCTTAGGTATATTTAAATTTATATTCGCTATCATTTCAGGTATGTTTATCCCCAATTTAGCCAAAAAATCGACATCAAGCCTAAATCCAATTTTATCCAGATACGCTTTTATATAAGCAATCAAAATGTCTGGATCAAATTCACCATTTGGCATCTTGAATTCAGGTAAATCAGGCATCTTAAATTTAGGTAAATCAGGTATATCAATTTTTGGGATATCAGGAAGCTTTAAGCTTAAATTTTTTGCAAAATCTAATAAAAACGATAAATTTGGCATTAAAGGTAACATAATGGGATTTATATGAAACATTTTGGCTATCATCTCCATCGTAATATCAACTTTCGGGAGATTAAGCTGTATCCATCTTAATATAATTTTAAGATCAATAGCTAAACTCAAATCCATCCCTATATTGAAATTTATGGGTAAAGACAACCCAAGTAATGGAGATACAACGGGTGGAAATGCTAATCCCCATACGACTGGACATATTGCAATTCCATTAATGGTCAGGAACACTACAATAATTGCAGATCCCATCGTAATAGCAACCAAAGCTTTCCATATAGTAGGTAGCGGAATCTTAATAACACCAGATGGATTTGGGATGTATAACCCAGTTGTCCAGTACGTTGGAATCAAGTTTAATAAAGTTAGCATTTCTGCATACTTATCCCAATAATCAATCTCACTAATCGTTGCATATTTGGAAAACGTTTTTTTATTTAGGTCTTCTTCATATTGCTTAACTTCTGCAGGTACAGTATTAAGCTTACCCCCACAATATCTAACGGCATCAAGTTTTTGTTTTAAGTATGCCTCTTTGTACGCAATATCATACTTATCGTGATAATCAATCAATTGATTTAAAGTATTAAGCGCATTTTTAGGTGAAGCATTACCCTTATATTGTTTATAATGATTTGCAATTTTATCTTTATTAGTAAAAAAAAGACCAATATATGGCTCAGCTTCATCCGCAAATTTAGTAAAAGCATTTCCAATGTTTTGATAATAAACCGGGAAATAACCGGATTTAGCTTGATCCTCTGTAGGTTCAGATTCATAAGCTGATTTCACAGCCTTATAAAAATCAATATTTCCAGATTTTAGCTTAACGCCAGATGATTCTATAAATTTAATTGATTTGAAAGGTATCAATAAATTATTCATATAAGTCTGAAAAGACTCTACAATAGAGCTAAGACTCAACAATAATGCATATTCAATCATTCCCCCGGCAGAACCATCAAACTTTTTTTTATATTTAATCGTTAAATCTTTTACAGCTTTGACTAATTTGATGGATGGAATCGATACAGGTTCATTGATACCGGATAAAAAAGTATCTATTTCAGCAAACGCCTTATCTTTCTTATTATTTTTCTTTACTAACCCATCAATTAAGGCATTGATAATAAAAATTAAATAGGATGAGAAGAATTGATCTAAATAAGCAGGAACCTTTGCAAAATTATCAGATGTCCTTTGATTCAAAGCATCCATGTCTTTGTTGATTTCCAGGATTGATGTCATTAAGGAATCTACACAACTTTGATCATAACTAGGCAAAAATATCTGCCTATCCGTCATTTCAAGTTGAACATCCAGGATATCAGGTTTTATAGTTCCATCTCCATTTAATATATTACCTGCCTTTAGAATGTCATTAGCACGATTAATCGTATCCGCTAGTTGATTGATTCGTTCATCCACTGGCATTATTCTGAATGCACAATGTTCCGTACATTTACTGCATATTTCCTCGCTTATTTCACTAATTCCTTGATTTTTACATGGATCATAAAATTCAGGGCTTTTCGACAAATCCTTGTCTATATCCTGAATCAAAGATTCATCAAATAAACTGGTGTTTAAAATACTTTGCTTAAGTTTTTTACTTACTTTAACCATAATAATGAATAAAGCGATATATATTAGTAAATGTATATATCGATGAGGACACATCTGATAAGAACTATAATCATAGCATTATCCATTCTTATTCTAATCATTTTATTGTTGATTGGATTTGCAAATATACAAGTATCAACTATATCAACATCAACATCTAATAATTTTGAAATAGTGGAGGAAGACTCTGCCATATATTTGTTGGATAATGAATACAATATAAAATATAAGGTTGATGATAAGCTTTATAAATCCAAATATTTTAGTCGGGTATATTCACAGTTATCAATGATCAGAATCCGATATAATTCGCATGAAAGCACTATGTCTTTCTTTATCAAGATTCAATTTATTATTAACTCGCTTCGTGGAATCTTTTTAGCTTTATTAACATCACTGGGTCTATATATATCAAGATATGGATGGGAGAAATCAGGGAAATTTTTGATGGCCCTATTATTTTCATTAGGCGGAATGGTGATGTTACTCGAGCTTGTACACGAAAATTTTAACATCGAAAACAACTTTGAGGCAAATAGAAAGAAGTGCATCATATATAAAAATGTAGAAAATGATGTAATATCTTTTATATGCACAGGGCAGGTAAGAGGTGGAGATGTAAATTACAATGAATTTATCGGGGATATTGATGACAAATTATCAAGCGAATATGACATTACATTTGACTTATCTGATGTAGAAACAAAAAATTATCAGGATTCTTATCCCAAATAATGCTTAACTATTAATTTTATTCTTAATATCTTCGCTTAAGAATTCTGACGCATAAGCATTTGCCAAACTTGGATATTTGGTTACACAATCAAATAAAGATTCATCATCCAACAGATCAGGGATATATGTAATTGCAATGTCCGGATGTGCCTGAGCGCAATATCTAATCTGGCGTTCATTTAACCGATAAGGCGTAAATATCATAGCTTCTTTAGGAGAATCCATCACACACTTATCATATATCTCATCGGGCAAAGATGAATTCATCCTCATTATGGCTTCACTTGAAAATTTTGAGATTATGGCTGATAATTGATTAATATCATTTGCATCCTCAATTTGTTTTATGATTACGTTTACCATATTAGATTGTTTAACCGTATGAAGACGTGCATGATTCTTAATGCTGTAGCATAAACGATCTTTTATAATTTCAAGCTTTTTCTCTGACGTTTCCATCTTTTCTGAATTTTTATTTAATTTAGTTGGAATATAAAATGTATCAAACATATTAGATTTTTTATTTTGGACAATAAGGAAATACATTCTTATCATAATGATTCTTAATCCCATGCATTGCAAATATAATCTCATCTTCTGAAACTGGCTTAAAATGCCATGCATCTACTGAGACATTTATCATATTAGGTTGAACTTTCCATAATCCATGTATGTGACCAACAATCCCAAAGCTAGATTGTTCCATTGCACTAGCCGGATAATGGGTACAAAATACCTGAAATCCGTTGCTTAATTCTACATATTTGGAAAATGAAACTGTATCAAAATGCTTGGCCAAAAATCCAATCTTATCCTCATCATAATTTCCGATTATCAGATGCTTAGATGCGCATTTTATTTGATCTATACAAGCTATCCCATCGATAGTCATTGATACATCACCAAGATGATATAAAACATCCTGACTTTTAATTATAGCTTTTGCATTATTCAGGATAATTTGATTTTGTTCAGATATTGAGCTAAATGGCCTAAAGAATGGGTTAAATTCTTTAGTGATTCGAGTCTCGTCTATATGCCAGTCACTTGTAAAATATATCATGATTAAAATTTCACCTATACATATATATAGAGACTAATTAGAGGTTTTAAGTTTTGATATGTATATCATTAAATCCTCATTCATTTTTATCTGTGCTTTTCTGTATCCTGCTAGTTTCTGCCACATCGAAAATTTATTAGGTTTATCAGCACTCAATACCATGATTTTAGCTTTATTTATAATAGACCCTGCTATTCCTATATAAATTGGGTCATGATGATCAAGTGTGTATTTGGATATATTAGGCATATTGTCATCCCCTTTTATATCAATCTGAAATGATAGACCGTTTGCATAATCGAATCTATCATCATAAACCTTATTAGTATTAAGCTCAACGCCTCCAATGGATATGTAATTCCACCATTTATATGTACCTTTTTCATCTTTTTTAAATGTTGGATGTTTAATACTAAATTCATAATTAATCCTATCAGATTCGCAAACAATCCGATTAGACGATGGGGTTGCTTGCTTGGAATTATAGCTAATTAAATACATCACATTCTTTTCTTTGCTAAATCTTAGCGGTATGTCAAGAGCAACAGAATTAACTTTACGGACAGAAAATTTGACTGATATTTCACCCACGTTTCTCATTATCGTATATTCCCCATTATCCCGTACCACAACTTCATCAAAGCTAATATTGCAAGAGTTTCCTATTACAAAATTAACCATGATGGATTGTATATAAAGTGTAAAGTCAATCTTGTCACCAATTAGCAAAATCCCAGCCTTTTCTTTTGTCAGATTTCTGGTGCTTACACCAAATCTTTGTCCTACCTTACCTGAAAAAGATGGAATATCTTTAATACAATTATATTTGTCAAACATATCATTGGCAACGCTTATTGCTATTGTCCGTAAATACGCTTCATCACATCCTATAAGTGCATCATCCACAATAGTCTTGGATATGCCATTAACAACGCTGTACAATTCATTTCGATTCATATATTTGGTTTAAAAGTGGTAAGCAAAATCGTTCCATATTACTCTTGACATCATTTCCTGCATGGCCATAGTAAGGTCAATCCGCAGTTTAATAATTGTATCAATATCAATACTTACAAATTTGATGCATTTATCCTTGGCTTCTGTTAATGCAATAAAATCATCTTTAGATCCACCTTTATCAGGATGTATTGACATCGCTTTTTTTCTGTAAGCTTTTTTAACATCTTCTGCAGTCGGAATATCATTATAACTACATGACATATCAAGCAAGTCAAAACTACTTGCAGGTTTATAGTAATCAAAAATTTCCTGGCGTCTCTGTGCCTTTTCATGCTCAGCTTGCTGCTCCTCCCATATTTTAAATTTATTATAACGTGCGTTTAGTCTACCCCTTAATACTTTTAGACATAATTCTGATTTCCAGGGCATTGCTTTATATTTGTTATTACCATGATTAAGAGAACTATTAATGTCACGGATTTCAGACTCAATCTCACGATCTATACCATGCATAAATGAACAAGTAAGTATTCGATTTACAGATATATCATTATGTAAGTAATAATCATGAATATGAGGCTCAATGATTTGCATTAAATCTTGATTATTGGACTCACACACCATATCAACAAATGCTTTGTCTTCAGGGAATAAGTCATTCTTAATTTCAGCTACAACGGTTGCATAAAAGAATGACCAAAATCCTTCGGTAAGTTTACCTCCACATTTATTATCAATTGAGTCCCATTTATCACGGGTTTCCTTAACAACCTGATCAAAGATATTTTTTGATATCTTATTATTGCTAGTTGTACTTGTATAATAATTAATGGTACCTTCCATTTCAGATCTGAATAAATTAATAAATTCAGTTTTCTGATGCTTACCGAAATATTTGCCATCAGCAAAAAATTTCTTTACATATTGTTTAGTATTCATAGCTCTTTTTATTAATCGTCTATATCTTCATCGGAAACTTCCACGTATTTGGCCAAACATTTTTGGCAAGTTATTTGGCTGATATTGCCTTCATATTGCTTGGTATTGTTGACATTAAATAAATCAGCCTTTTTACCACAAAATGTTATACCATTTTGAATGATGTGCTTAGTATTACCACTTTGACGTATCATACCTTTTATATCTGCTCCTTTTGCTACAGTTTCTATTATAGCTTTGATTCTCATGAGCCTTTTATAAAAATAAATGAGCGACATTTGATCATCCCGTTTCCATTGTGGGTCACCTTCATCAAGTCGTCCTTCCTTAACATCAATGGCTGTCCTAACATCACTAACAAAATATCCCAAATCTTCAGCCGAAATTTTATATATTGCTTTAGACTTACCTGTTTTACAAAGTCTTTCAACATATTTAGCTTTTGATTCTTCAAGCTCGCTAATATGATCTTCACCTGCATAAAATTTAATTTCACACAAAGCTTTTGAGCTCGGTAATTTTACTAAATAAAGTCTATTCTGTTCCATCTATAAATTTTTAAGTTTGACAATTAATTGATTAATATCATGCTTACTCATATAAGGAAATACATGAATGCCTTTTTTAAGTGGTGTATCAAAACACATTTGCTCTTTATATAAAATACCAACTTCAAATGTAAGTACCCCATCCCCCATGATTAGCGTTTTACCCCCACCTATGATAGAAATTGCATATCCATTATCAAAAACATGGGCAGTACATCGGCCTTCTCTATCAATATAAGGTGTGAATACCAAATCATCAAATGAATTTACATTTTTTATCATAAATCAAACTATCGGTTCATCTTCTATCGAATAATTCCATTTCGGCTTTTGACTATCATCCTTCCATACACGGCCAATTTCTTTACCATCTTCATAAGCAACAGCCTTTATTCTTTGTTTATAACAAGATTGAATCTTTTTTACTAATTCATCATGATCAGTAGTCTGTACAAGTACGCCGCTGCCCCTTTTTGTTTTATATGTAACTGAGTACATAATTATTTTGTTTTTATTATTTTTTCTTCCCTGTCAAATTTAAACCATATGTACTATTTTTAGTTATAACATCAGCTATGGTGTATGCCATGACTTTATCGTATGTTTTTATGTCTGATTTAACTTTTTTCATAAAATCATCAGGGTCAATTTCTTTGAATCCATCCCATTGATCATTATAATGATATACATATCCATCATCAAGTGGATAATCATCAAGTGGACACCTATCAGATTCATCGGGTTTGACGAAATATTCTGATACTAGGTTAATACAATAACCATCAGAATGATAAATCCTAATTTCGGTATCGGGGTCTCCTAAATTACTCATACTAATAATATGTAATTTACCCTTCACAACATTATCTTGACCATTGAGTTGCTCTTTCATAAAATCAAATAATTCTCTGATTTTAATCATTTCATTTTCCATCATAACATTAAGTTTATAATTAAAATAAAATATTGTTTGGTTTTCCTGCCTCATTATCCATTACCCATTTAACACAGTATTTTAAATAATCGTTAAATTCCTGTGTATTTGTTTTAATATGGCCTCCTGGGGGAAAATTTATAAGAACCCTTCCATCTTTAAAAGCTCTCATTTTTGTACTATCAGGATATCTATCATGAAACCAATCACTTACTTGTGGTTCATCATTTTTATCCACATAGACAAATATGCGATCATGATATCTATCTTTATTTTTACCATCATCAATCGCTTTTATTAAAGCTTTTTTAATGGCTTTTTTTAATTTATCTTCTATCATCTTAATAATTTAATATTTACTAAGAATATAGAGCAAACATCGTGCCAAGCTTTTGTAAGCTAATTGTAAGCATTTTGTCATGACATCCTGTCATGTAAAATCCATATAAGCATCAAATCTAATTGATGACAATATGTCATGTTGATCTATAGCGATTCATTCTATACGCCTTCCAATTCCTCAAAATAATCCGACGTGGTTTACACTTGTGACATATATGAGATCCAATTTTGCAGATATCACATGCATAATCATAAAGCGATATATTCTTTCTGGCAACTATATATAGTTTACGGCTTGTTGTCCAGTCTAATATAGACTTAGATTTTCTCACCTAATTATTTGATTAATCTATGTCGCCTATTCAGGTTTTTTATGTGATTTCTTTTTAGGGTTTTTATACATTACCCCACTACATACTAATGGCAATTTGCCTTGTATATACTTACGATCTTCCTTACAACTTTCATTAATTATTAGGATAGTCAGCCCAGATTTAGATTTAAGCTCAACTTCAGTAATAATATAACCCTGACGTGATACATCTACAAAATCAATATCACTCATTCTCAATTCAACTACTTTTGAGGATATTTTAGATGATTTTGGGCTTAATGATTTCTGGGTCGGTATTTTTTTACATTTACGCTTGCTTTTATCAGCAGCTTCTCTCATCGCTTGTACAAGTGAAACCGCTAATTGTCTAGACGGCTTTTTCCCTATCCATCTCCATTTAGAGTGTAATCGTGAGCCACCTTCATTAAACAATATGCCCCTTCGCTGAAGATCTTGGGTGAAAAAACATCCCACATGCTCATTGTCATAAAAATCTCCAAGGAAAAAATTATCATTTACCTGATTCTTTATTGAAGAATAAAGATTAAGAAGAGCTTTAAAATATTTACTAACAATAGCTCTTTCTGGGTCAATTATTTTTTTGTTTGTCATAATAAATGATTTAAATTAAACATGATGCATTCTTATAATGACAAATTTTATGGAGAGGTTTTAAGAATTTATGTGGTTTCATCTATATAGTAAACTGCCCTTTATAAATTACAGTTTCTATTCCATCAGGATTCCTGGAAGTTATATAAAAAGCTTTGTTTGCATACTGGATTATTTCTTTTGCCTGTTGCTTAAGCAACTTAAATACTAATTCCCCATTATTTTTATTGTACTGTGCATTTTTAAATTCAGGGATTTTAAGCTCAGTATTGTCATTTCTGATAAAGACCATATAATGATCAGATATACTACTTAAACTAAGTGCTGTATTTTCCTTAATAAGCGATATGCTGATTATGTTATCAAATGGATTAATTAATACTGTAGGAGTTGATTCGCTTAATTCTATCCCATATGTATTAATATATGATACGGTCATTACATTAGTCAATATGTTGGATAAGGAATCTATAATCTCATTATTTTTCCTCACTATTTGATTATAAATTTTAACAGGCGTAGCTCCTGATATTGTAATTGGAACCATCCGCTCTCCATACTTATTTACATTCATTGATGTAATATAAGATGTCTTTACAATAGATTTACCATCAACCTGATTATATAGTCTAACCGTATAGCTGATACTAAATGATGTTGCGCTTGATGCATATTCCAAAATGGGTCTAAATTTGAAAACCCGGTCATAACTTTCACGTTGGATTGTTGAGATATTGTAAGATGGAATAAAAGATTCACCAATCTGCTCTATCACCTCAATATCATGGAGAATGCAATAATTATTACCTGCAAGACTATTTAGGCTAAAAATAAAATCCTCAATTGTATTGCCATCCCATTTTGCGCTATATTCAAAATAGCTTTCTTTTTCCTCTATACTGGCTGTTAAAACATCAAATTTGTCATGCGTACTAAAGCTGAATCGTGTAACTTCACCAGTATTAAGAAATACAAAGCCATTTTCATATAAAATTGATTCAATTTCCCTGAATTCAAAATATGCGTTTCGTTCAGTATTAAAATATTGCCCATTTGTGAAGTAATAACACAATATAGCATCAGAACCAGGATTTGCTTCCTGATCATCCAACATATATTCGGGTGAAGGAATCTCAAATTCAACATATTTATCAAACATATCACCTGATATCTTGATTGGTGAGCTGTTGAGCTTCAGCAAAAAATTACTAGATTTTAAATACGCAATATTAGATAAACGGATTTGTTTATTATCCCCAGATCTCATATAAACTGATGCAATAAATCCTTCCAATTCATCAAAATTATAACCTGATAAAATATGGATCCTAACCTTGTCATATTCAACGTTGATTGAAGGAAATATCGAAATGTCGGTGACTACAATATCTGGATCAGAATTTGGGTAATAATACGCTGTATCTTTATCCAATAATGCCATTTTGCCTTGCCCGCCAATATCAACTACGGTAACATCAGATACATTTTTGGTCACGGATCCTTCATCGCTTATGACCGTAATGTCATTAACGTGCTTGTTTGTAATTTTTTTATATTTTTCAATATCGGTATTATGAGTTACTGACCCTTCCAGATATTGATATTCAGCCAATACAAGCTTGTTTATTCGATAAAAAACAGATGACATATATTTAAATTTTGTCTATTATTTATTAAAATTACAATTCTTTAATTCTAATAAATAACACAAGAATTAAAAACTTAGATTATGTATATTTTCCTGGAAAAATTTAAAATACGTAGCACTGATCTACTGGATGTTACCAAAGATTATTTGATTCGAAAATATAATCAGGTATCTGAGTCATTTACATATGCATCATCATTTGGTCAAATTTTACTTGTAATCCATAATATAACCCAAATTTTATTCTTATACATTAAAGATTCAGTCCAGGAATCCAATATAAGGACAGCAAAACGCAACAATTCAATTTATGGAGCAGCACAGCTAAATGGTCATAATCCGTCACGTGGTAGATCAGCAGTTGGTGAAATATCAGTAAGACTTAAAAGTGGGGCTAATATTAACAGTCTTAAAGGAAATCTGGTTTATATTGCTAATTATACAAGAATAAAATGCCTAAATAATGAGTTATCTTATCTGATGTTACTTGGCCGTGATGATATTATAATCAATATATCGGACAATAAAGCTATCAATATCAGAATTACGGAAGGTGAAATAGATTATCAGATTTTTACTGGAACAGGGCAGGGATTACAGTCATTTGAAGCTGCATCTCAACCTAACACCTATGTGGATGATGATTTTGTTCAGGTCTATGTAAATGGTGAAAAATTTGACAGATATGAATCTTTATATGATATGCCTTATATGGCAAAAGGCTATTTACTTAAAACCGGGATAACATCGGGAATTGATGTGATTTTTGGGCAACCTCATAGTGTTACAATTCCTAAACTCGGTGAAGAAATCAGGGTTGATTATTTGTCTATAAATGGTTCTGCAGGTAATGTGTTGGATAAAATCAATACAGGATTTGAATTTACGGATACAGGATTTAATATTTTAGGTGAAGAAATAGACCTAAATGAGATCTTTGAAATTACGGTTAATATTCCACTCATGTTTGGAGCTGATCCTGAACCTGCAGAATTAACAAAGCTGTTGGCCCCTAATATCTCAAAAAATTTTGTGATTCATGATAAGAAGTCAATCGAATATGTGATTCATAAAATGAACTATTTTAAAACCATAAAGGTTATAAAGACTGATACAAATCAATACGATATTCATCTAGTCCCCAAATTTTCAAATCGGTTAATGCCGGGTGAGGATTATTTTTCAATGGATGAATCAAAATTTTCGATTACGGAAGATGAAAAGAACATGTTGTTTAATTATATGTATGAATCACAAACATTGTCAAGTAATATCGATATTCGAATACCTGAACAGACAGTCCGAAAATTTGCAATGCATATAATTATTGATGCTTATAATGAAATAGACGGGCATACAACTACAGATTTAGACCTTAAAAAAGAAATACGAAGTACATTCAGTAATTTCCTGATAAACAATAACCGAATTAATAAATTACCGCATTCTGATATAGTTAAAACTTTAGATAATATCCAGTTTATAGATACGGTGAAAGTTGTTTTTAAATCACCAGACATATCGTATCTAGACAACATTGGTAATATCTCACTTCCTGAAAATGAAATGGCTATAATCAGAGGTGGATGGACAGATCAGGACGGCATTTTTTATGAGAATATTTATGACCCTGAAACCGATGTGACTGGATCAGTTAATATTCAAATTAATTATATAAATGCATAAAAGATGGGAAAAATTCCAACTCCTTTAAGAAAAAACGTACTTGTAAAGCAAAATGATTTGCCTGTCATGACAGAATCAGGAATTTATGTCAATATTTTTAATTCCAAACGGGACAAACATGATACTGGTGTTATAATATCAGTCAGTCCAAAAGTGGAAAACCTTAAAGTTGGTGACATCGTTTTATATGGCAAATATAGCGGCGTTTATGTTCAATATGAAGATACAGAATATTTGCTATTAAGTGAATCCGAGGTATTGGCAACGGTTGACTCAGACGATGTTAAAAATATAAAAGTTACTAAAACTTACGACATTACTCGATAAATCTGATGAAACATTTAAGCCTATTTAAATATTTTGTGGTAGAATCAGATATAAATCCAGACAAGGTATATGTAATATCAAAAAATTATGAAGCCCCTGAAGGCAGGGCATCCGAATACATATTTAATATTACAAACCGTGAGATTTCTTTTGTTTATGAATATGTAAAAACATCGGTGGATACAAATAAAAATGTAAAAGAATTATCAAGACAAGAATTTGTAGATGAATTAAAATCTCATGACATCCCTGAAATTCTTATAAACGAATATGAAAAAGAGTGAATTAAGAAATCGTGGGTATATAAATGATATCACCAAAAATTCGTACATAGGTGAAATCGTATCAGTTGAGGATGATCAACATGACGGGGCTTGTAAAATTAGGGTTTTTGGCGTTTTTGGCGATAAATCCGATAATTTGGGTAAAATCCCGGATTCAGATTTACCATTCGCATATCCGATTCATGGATTGTCGGGTGGATCCGCATCAGGAACTGGTGAATTTTCAACACCCAAAAAAGGTACTAAAGTTAGGGTCATTTTTGATGGTAACAATGTCCACCATCCTAGATATTGGGCAATAGAAGAAATAAGCAAAGAGCTTAAGACTATATTGCAAAACGATTATACAAATTTTCATTCAATCCTGTATGATAGCGATGAAGACACTGGAATTTATTATGCGCAAAAATCTGGGCTTGTGCTTTTTAACAAAGGCAGCGTCATTAATATTTTGCCTGATAAATCAATTTTGATAAGACATGATCAGGATTCAGGAATTATTGAAATGAGGGGTGCAGATATCGATATCGTAACCAATAACAGCGTTAATATATCAACGCCTAACAACATTACGATAAACAGCAATAATGTGCATGTAAATGGAGTATTAACGGATGTAGGGGCAAATCCAATCTTTAGTAATTGTAATACTGAAATCCTGATGAAGTTAATTCTTATATTAGCAACTGCGATTGATGCTAAATATCCAACAACTCCAGGACAATTTTCAGGGATAGTAGGCCAAATGCAAGAGTTGATATTGTCACAGACTGTAAAAGTTAGTCCTTAGCTTATTTGGGAGGGTCATATGAATTATGGCCATCTATAACTCCATATAACCAATTACCGGATTTCCATTCCCCGCCTCTCCATTCCCCATTTTCCCATGTTCCATCTATCCATCTTCCACCAAACCAAACCCCGGCTTTCCATTCCCCGGCTTTCCATTCTCCATCTTTCCATTCCCCGCCTCTCCATTCCCCATTTTCCCATGTTCCATCTATCCATCTTCCATTATGCCATGTGCCACTAAGCCAAATCCCGGCTTTCCATGTCCCATTATTCCATGTTCCATCACGCCATGTCCCATGTTCCCATGTTCCATCATACCATTCCCCGTATTCCCATATTCCATTTCTCCATGTTCCTGAATTCCATGTTCCATGTTTCCAATTTCCATCTCTCCATTCCCCATTATCCCATAGACCATCATCCCATTTACCATTCATCCATGTTCCAGATTCCCATATCCCATTCCACCAACTTCCATTTTGCCATGTTCCGGATTCCCATGTTCCATCATGCCATTCTCCTCTTATCCATAAACCTTTTTCCCATAAACCTTTTTCCCACATTCCTTCATACCATGCCCCATTATGCCATATCCCATCTCGCCAAATTCCTTCATACCAATCTCCATTTGACCAATCTCCACTAGTCCATGTGCCAAATCTCCATTTACCGCCATACCACATCCCGTTATACCAAATCCCATTCAGCCATGTACCATTCAGCCATTCTCCATTTGTCCATGCCCCTTTTTCCCATGTACCGCTTTGCCACTCCCCATTTTTCCATATCCCACCTCTCCAAAGACCGTTCATCCATGTACCATCTACCCATGTACCATCACGCCATTCTCCATCTTTCCATATTCCATTTTGCCATACTCCAGTTTTCCATATACCACCAAACCAAGTTCCATTATTCCATATCCCATCTTCCCAAATTAATTCAGAACCCGTAATATCAAGCTCAGCTCCTTCTATTTCTGCACCTGATAACCAAGGGAATTTATCAAAAGCATCCTGCACGGTTCCACCTTTAACCGATATTCCATATGTAATTGCCTGAGGATCATAATCCCTATACAACTCACAATTAAATCTATATCGGCCAACTTTATCAATTTGTTTTGAGTCAAGCCATTCAACAATTGTGTCCCGAAATCCTGATATATTGGCTCCATAGATGGATTCAGACGGGTACATCAATATATCAGATGAATCAGAATCATTAATATATGGCTTTATAGATAAACGACAAACTGGATTTGTAATATTTGGGTCATCAGGCCTGATTGCATATGCAACCAAGGTACCTTCTCTGATATCAACTTCCAAATATTGTTTATGTGACCCTGCAATCGCATTCATACAGCTTGTCCAGCCCCTGTCTGTTGACATTCCGGCCACATCATATGGATGCCTTGATATAACAATCAATAAATCTTCAGTTTTTGCACCTATTCGAGATTCATCACTATCAAATTCATTTTTTAAATCAGGATTAAAACGGTTTAACAACTTACCGATTTTAAACATATTTCGCTTATCAGATTTTTTAGTTGCCAGACCTAACTGATAATTGTCAACATCATATCCTTCACGGTCAAGTACATCGATAACTTGTTGAGCTATTGGTGAGTCTGTATCATTAGTAACTTCTGTTTTATCTAATGGAATATAAATTCGGTCTTCTCCATTAAACCAATCATCATATCTGGAATCAAAATTGTATTGCATTCCGATTTCAACATATTGTTTGGCTAATGAAAGCGGTAAAGCTTCTTTGATTGATTTGTTTTTTTCAAACTCTTCAAGCAGAGGCAACTTTTTATGATTTTTAACCATATCAAGTCTTAAACCATTAGAATATAAAGATATATTGCTTTGTATTTGTCTTGCTTGATTGAGAATTCAAAATTGATCTGCGCTTTAGATGTTAACCGATTTGCAAGATCTAAGACTGCAACAGCTATATCAGATTCAGCCCACGTTTCTTTATCATCATTATTTAGCAAATCATTTTGTTTTCCTAATTCAATAATTATTCCAACGTTTCCAAGGCTCCCTATTGATTCACTTTTTTTAAGGAATTTCATGGCATCACGAAATTCTGATTCTATTTGACTGCATGCATTAGATGATTCTATGAATTTGGAAGCCACATTTATCAAATCATCAATCGGTTTTTCTACAAAATCACCGATATGATCATAACTACCCTCGAGTGAATCATAAGATTCATTAATCGATTTTTTGTTTAATGTAGGAAGTCGCTTCATTATTCATGTTCATATTCAAAGTAACCATCAATTTCATATTGATCCAGGATGTCTTCAGCTAAAGCTTTTTCCAATGCATCAGCATCTTCGGGTGATAATACATCGAATCCCACATAATTAGTATCCTCGTGGTCTATCGTATATCCTATTCCATCCGCAATTTCCTTAAATCTATCCAAATCTGATATAGTATCAGCAGTAAAATATAAGATATCTTTTTGCTCATGCACAGACCTTTTACGATTTGTACGATTTGTACGATTAAATTCGCTTAAAGTAGGAAGTTTATGGATCTTTTTTTCTTCCAAAGATCCGGATCCAATCGTTGATTCTATTTCAGAAATTAAATCCCTCTCATTTGCTCCAATCAAAACAGCCAGTTGATTAAATACATCATCTTGTTCAATCAGCCCAGTCTCTGTATCAATCATCAAATTGCTTACATGTTCTGTAGCATTCCTAAGCACAAAATCAGATACTTTATAGGTTGATTTGATCATATCCGCAATATCTTTTATAATAGGGTCTGGATTTTTAAGATCTCTGATGATAACAAGGTCATCAGATTGTTCGTTTATTTTGCTTTCCTGTATTTCAAACGGATCTGACGAAGATCCAAATACATTTTCAAACCCATAATAACCGATTAAATCAAAAATTTGATAAGGTAATTTTTGCTTTAACCATTCAGATTTAGACATGCTTGTCCATTTTGCAACTTCATCAAAATCAGCCCAGTCATAATCATCTATGCTATCAGCAAACCCATAATCAAACATGGTAAATCGTGCACCATCATGAGCTGCTCCAAATATAAATTTATATTCATCGCCTTTGCCAGTTGATTTCCATATTAATCCATATTCAAACAAACTGGTTGGTAAATCAGCATCTGTACCTTCATAGCCTTCTGATTCAAATTTATCTATATTTTCCATCTTATAATGATTTGATTAATTAAAATTTTATGATGCTTAAATTTCACTTATTTCCAATCTTCCGGTATTTTGTCAGTCAGCCCTAAATCTTTAGCACGTTTTTTGATATGATTTCGTGCAGCCGTTGGGTCTGATGCCTGATGTGCACGGTGAATTGCATTCATCAGATCTTTTTCATCTTTTATCGGGAAAGACCCATCTTTCATCGCCCATCCTTTAGCCGCAAATTCATCACGGGTTGCTGTATCATAATCACGTTCATTAATTTTGCGACCTTTATAACCTTTATACTGTCTAGATTCAGACAAACCTATTGCAGTCTTAAATTCATCAATGCTCATATCAGTTACCAGATTATAAGAATTGCCTTTTTTAATCAATGAACCTATATGAGTTTTCCCATCTTCGGCATATATATAATAATTGTCAGATTCCTGTGTAATCCTATCATCTCCAAGAGCCTGAATTCTAAGAACTATAGCATTATCAAGTTCTGTAAATTCATTTTTAAAAGATGCAGATGCAGGTTCATCACTAGCTTCCCTAAAAAATTTGCGACCAGGCTTTGCTGATTTTCGATGATTACGCCTTGAAATTTCATACTCTTCAAGCAATGGTAATCGTTTTACCCCACGCCTAGATTCACTAACTCCATATTCGGCCTTATAATCCTCAATAGACATTGGAACACCGTCTTTATTTGTATTCACATATGCTTCAGCTTCTTCCATAGTTTGGAAGCCATCTATTACATCAACGCCTCCTGTTACTACAACAAAGGGGCCTTTAATTTCAATATTTTCCATCTTACAATCTTTTAGTGACTTAATGATTTCGAAATTATTTATTTAAATTATCAGATTAAATATGGAAAAGCCCCACCGATTTCGATAGGGCTAATCTAACTTAAAAACACTATGGGTAACAGACAATCAATCAACTTATTTATTTAAATTATCAGAATTCTTTTCTGAACCAGTATATTGATCAATTACTGCTTTAGCTTCTTCAAATGCCTTTGTAATATCACGTCCCACTTGTTCAAAATCCCCTTTGATTTTTTCATAATCTTCAGCCGTAACGCCTCGTGGTATTTGCCTGATTTTCTCTTCACAATGTATTTTATGCCTCTTGATTTCCTTAATCGTCCAAATTCCAAATACAAGGATAAAAATTGTGAGAACCGATAAAAAAATTATATCAAAAATTTCCATATGCTTTTAAATTATAGGACTTGTTACACCTTTTAATAAACTATTGGCCATATCCAAATATGACTGATTCATTTCTATCCCTATATAAGAACAACCAAGTTTTTGCGCTGTAATTGCTGTTGTTCCTGAACCCATAAATGGATCAAAGACTATACCGGATTCAGGGCATCCGGCCTTTATAATTCGCTCTATCATTTCTTCCGGATATACGGCAAAATGAGCGCCTGGGAATGGACGGGTGTTAATTTCCCAAACTGAACGCATATTCCGACCATCTGAATTAGGTCTAATATTTCGATCTCTATATCTAACCTGCCCGGTTGCTTCATCAAAATCACTATGCCCATCAGCTTTAAGTGAATCACCACCCCATCTGTCTAATGGCTTTGTGTATGGCTCCAGTAATTGAGTAAAATTATATTTAGCAGATTTAACAAAAAGGAATATGGGTTCATAATCAACTACAAATCTGTCCTTAACAGACTCAGGCATTGAATTTTTCTTGTACCATATAATCTGATTCCTTAATATCCACCCATCCTGTATCAGGCTAATTGCAATCCTTTGCGGAATCATAAGCAAACATTTGTGCATATTTATCTGCGGTTGTGGCACATTATAAACGGATTCATCCCCTTTTTTTCTTAAGTAAAATTTACCGGGTTTACCTTCAAGGATTGATCCACTTCGTGTTCCATAAGTATCACCCATATTAAGCCAAAATGTCCCAGTCTTTTTTAGAATTCGTTTGATTTCCGAAACAATCTGAAGTATGTGATTGATATAAAAATCTGGATGAAGTTCCATCCCCAATTTACCTTTCCATGCCCCACAAGATTCACAAAAATTAGAACTACTAACCGATATATTTTGATCTCTCCATTTTCGATCAAAATCAGGATTAGCTGATGTCATATCGATCTTAACCTTCATATCCTGACCCCATTGATGTTTGCAATTAGGATCACCATCCCATATCGCAATCGTTTCCTCCCCATAATCCCTCATATTCCAGTATGGCGGACTTGTAACGCAGCAATCCACAGATTCCGAATCAATATGCTTAATCTGGTCAAGAATATGACCATGATATATATGATTAATCTTCATTATCCATTAGGTAAACCATATTTAGCCCATGCATGGTGATAATCATTAGTATACTCATCAAATACATTAATAAAACAATCATATAATGTATCAAATGATTCATCAGCACCACATTTAGCCCAATCAAAAAATGCAATAAATTTTTTCATAATCTATTATCTAGCAAATTTTAAATCCGTGATAGTCTCATAATCTACCCACTTATCTTTTACATAAACCAAAATTTTAGACGGACAATCTGCAGGTTTAGCAATTGCAAGAAGTCCACATCCTTCACAAATATATCCGTCTTGCATGAATCCAGGTTTTAAATTCTGATGAATCTCATAAACATCAAAATCGGGTTCCGGGAAACCCATTCGTTCAGCGCATTTATTACAAAAATCAGCCATTTTAGATTAATTAAAGTCCATGATTCTATATATAAAGCTTAAGTATGGTTTTAAATAATAAAGCCCGAACAAATGTCCAGGCTTTTCAATCAAAACTCTTACATGAAAAATATTAACCTAATTAAAACTCTTATGTGGAAAACTAACTCAATTAAAACTTTTATATTTACAATATTTAAATGGTTTTAACTTATATATGCATTAATACGGTATTATAGGATTCATTTTACGGCTATTGCCTTTATATATAGCTTGTAACATTTTAAAGAAATCCTCGACTTCATAAAATTCAGATTCATACCCTGCATATATATATTTAACTTGGTCTATATTTTTAGGCAATTTTGTAGTATCACCATACCATGTTAAATTACTTGTCCTATCTGTTACATACGCTTTATTGTCATTAGTAAACAATACATCTTTATCTTTTAGAAATTGCTTAACAAAATGTTCGGGTGGATCATCCATTAAATCCCATACATCTTCTTTTCCGTATGTTATTTTTTCAGCTTCATTTAGCTGTTCAAGCATTGGTAATCTTTTACGATTTTCCATTATATTTATACTTATTTTATAATCTTTCATTCACCAACCAATTTATTACCTGCAGCATACGCATTTTGAACAATTTCCAAACCTTTAGGCGTTAAATGTGCAGAATTATCAAAATCACTGATTCCAGTTCTTCCAAGCGATGTTTTACCGGGGCCATATGTTACACCCATTAAGTCTTCTTTAACCAGTTTTTCTATATTAGTTTTGAATTCAACGCTTGATGTCCCGGATACATTATCAGATAAATCCCTGATTAAGACAAATGCATTTTCATCCATTATATTGGTAATTGTAGGATCTTCGCCTAATCCTTCTGCCTGTAATTCATATAATACCTGCAAAATTACCATGCCCTCATATTGGACGGATTCGCTGATTAAATCAACTATGATGGCTTTAGGGTTTTCACCCTCAAAATCCTCAACTGTAAGATTAAGCTCATTGCCTTCAACATCTATGATGATTGAATTGCCATTTATTTGGGTAATTACACCATCTTTGCCTTCAACTTTTACCTTTTTACCCACCCATTCAGTCATATCTTCATTCAACAGCATACTGGCGTTCGGATGTCCTTCAAGATTATAGTAATATTTACCGACTTTAATCGTATACTTATTATTCCATCCATATTGTGAAGCCATCCCTCTAAGACTACCAGTTATATCAATATTTGGATATTCTTCATATCCGGGGAAAGATTTAGCAGCTTCTTCTTTGTTTAATATTACAGCTTCACTTATCTTTTTTTTTAAGCCTAAGGCAGTCTTTTTATTTTGTACAGCCTCAATTATGTCGATTTTTCCGGTCTTTTTATCAAAACCAGCCTTAATGCCCATGATTGAAGCTGTTCCTAATATATATTCCGAATCTGCATCTTTATCAACATAAAATTCTCTGTCATTCGCACCAGGTTGAACATCAAGCCCGTTTGATTCAAGATCGATTAAAAATTCAGCAATTTTATCATCCATATCCTGATCCTCATTGATTTTAGCTTCTCCCAATCCATTTTCATCTATCCAATCAATGGCACTTTTAGCAGAATCTGTACTATATGCCTGTACAGATTCAGCAATATCAAAGACTACAAATTCACTAGCCTTAGTACTGGTTGTTAATTCTACGATGTAATAGCCTTTATGCTCCTCCCACGAAACTATTTGATTTAATCCATATTCATTTACTATTACATCAGGTATATTGGATTCATAAATTAATGGACTTTGTACATCTTCACCTTTTAACCATGCATCAACATCATCATAATATGGTTTGCCTTCATGTTGTCCAATGTGATATACAGCAAAACTACCCATTCCAAATTTAGGATCATCCCCCATTTTAAAGTGAGTGCTATCCATTTTAGACAAATACCATGTGTTATCTCCAACTTGCAAAGTTAATATGCCTTCCGATTTAGATTCTTCCAAAACTGTTAAATAATCGAATTGAACTGTTTGAGTGGCAATCATCTTATCATTTGATGCATCATAAATATCAACTTCGCAATCATAATCATTTTGACCAGTTTTTTTGATCGATTTCACAATCGCATAATAAGCCGGATAATTTTTATTTCCAATCAGAATTTTTACTTTATCTCCAACTTCTGGGACAACTCCTTCATTGATTTTAGAATTTTGATGGTTTGATCTTTTTAGTTTTTCTACCGTAAAAGTCTCGGGATCAAAATCTTGTTTGAATTCTTGGGCTGATTTTCGTGTCCATTTATCAAAATTAAGATCATCAGACGAATCCCCGGCATGCCTTCCAGGTTTTGAAACCATAAAAGCTGCTATCATAACATCATCATATCCTTCATCTCTTAGTAAATCTATTAAAGTTTCATCCTTTCCAGGTGTTCTACCCTCATGATTTACCCATCCAAATCCCTGACCATATTGCTGAATAAAAGGCTGATCCCATATTTCATCCGGTATTCCGCCTTGTAACATTTTATGGATTTCATTAAGCCTTCTCCTGTGATTTTTGCTTTCATAAATTCCACTTTGATCAATCCATTTTTCAGCAGCATCCCAATTATAAGTATCATAAATTTGTATAGATTTAACAGGATCAAATATGAGCGCACGAGAATGCCGATTTTCTGTATTTAAGATGTAATAACCTTTATACTCTTCCCAATCAGTGATAACATCATCTAATTCACTATAAAATTTTATAATCTCATCAGGTAAAACTTGTTCATTTATGCCTTCACCCACTAACCTTTTATCTCGTTCTTCATCCAAAAATTCAAAGCTTGCCAAACTTTGATATTTATCATACATTTCTGAGACAATCTGAACGATTCTTTCATATGAAGGGATTTCCAGAAAATCAAGCGTTACTGTGTTTTTCTTATTATTAATTTCTACCCCTGATTCGCCATAAAATGCATATACCTCTCCATAACCGCTAACTGATTTTATCATTTCGATATCTGCATCATCAAATTCTTGATTAAAGAAATTTTCAATTGTAACCAATTTACCATCACCCGAAATTTCGGCTTCATAAGGTACATTAAATACCTCGATTTCAAAGGTTGAACTAGGCTTTAATTTTTCCTCATTAATCCTTTTATTTTGACGTTTCTTTTTACTACCCCGCTCGTTAATTACCCTACTCATCCGTTTTTTCTTACCCCTGTGTTCAGGAGTACTAGCCACCTTTTTTATCATACCTGTAAAGACAGCTATAAAATAACCTTTTTCTTCATGGTCACCTATAATTTCA
>Ga0265297_10002028_pt1 | contig 43394 bp, 62 predicted proteins | sample Munlanlwell13791_FD_192502 | JGI IMG/M metagenome (GOLD analysis project Ga0265297, IMG submission 192502) | Leachate microbial communities from a municipal landfill in Southern Ontario, Canada - Leachate well 137-91 | ecosystem: Engineered > Solid waste > Landfill > Unclassified | place... | reverse complement strand
TTATTGAAAATAAATTTAACCCTAGGCGTGGAGATGAAGCTTCTATTATTATGTGTGATGTTAATGGACTTAAAGAAATTAATGACAAAAACGAAGGTGGACATTCTCTTGGTGATGCTCTTCTAAAAAGGACAGCTATTTTTTTAAAGGAAAACTTTATTCGCAAAGGAGATTTAGTTGTTCGCTATGGAGGGGATGAATTTATTGTCATTTGTTCTCATGTTGGCGATAAAGATAAATTTACTAAAGAAGTAAACCAAAGATTTAATATTAATAATCAAAAAAAGAAGAATATTAATTTTGCTTTCGGCATTGCCCATTTTGATTCACAAATTGACATTGATGGTCTTGCCATTCCTGGTAAACAAAACGAAGATAAAATGAAACAAACAACTTTTAATAGGGCCGACAGACTCATGTATTCCAAAAAAGCCGAACAAAAATCTCAGGCGAATTTAACCTCCCATCCTTCCACCAACGAATAAGCACAACCACAATAATTTTGCTTATAAAACCCACTTGTTTTCAAATCTTTAGACACAATTTTTGGCACCAAAAATTTTATTTTATATTTTTCTTCCAATTTCTTAGCAATTTCTTTTATTTTTTCACTATTCTGATAATGGCTCGTAATCAAAGTTGACGATACCAATTCAAATTTTTTATCGCTAGCATATCCAAAAGTCTTCTCCAATCTCAATTTCCAACATTTCTCACATCTATTTTCTTTACTTTTAATTTTCCCAAAATATTCTTTTGGGCTCCAATCGGGGATTATTAATCCTATTTTATTTTCTTCTGCCACTTTTTGTATTGCTTTCAGTCTACTTAAATACTCCGCCCTCGGATGTATATTTGGGTTGTAAAAATACGCCACAATTTCCTCAATCTCTGTATTTTCCCTTTTTATCGAGTCAACAAATTTCAAGATACAATCAGCACAACAGGCATGCAACAGCAATTCCATAGACAAATACTATTTGTAGTACTGTCTTATTTGGAACCAAAAATACCAAGACAAAGCCGTCCCAATTATCAAACTCCCCAAAGATAAAGTTATCAAAGCATAGACCGCATTTATCAAAGTTGAATAAAACATCAATTCCCAAGCCTGTCTTTTATTTTTAAATAATCCTGGCAAAGCCATTATTTCCAACACTATTACCGCCAAAGTAATTAGCAATCCAGCTGAAAAATGAAACCCAGTACTAACTCCTCCATATAAACCAACTGGTGCTAACATCGCTCCTAAACCCAACGCTACCAAAATTGCCGGTAAAGAAAAAATTATCGAAATTAAAATCAAATAAGGACTAATTTTAACCAACACTAATTTAACTTTTTCAGGAAGCTGTGGTGCTTTTTCACCAAAATATAGATTCAATTTATCCTCAAAACTAACTAACATTTTTTTCCAGTCCTTAGTGTTTGTCGTTGTTTTTTCTTTTTTCATATTATTAATTCTAACATTATTTAAATTTTCAGTTAGTTTTCAGTTTCAGAGCTATAATATACCCTTATGAAGCTATTAATTATCGAAGATGAACATATCATCGCTACCTCTCTCAAAAAAGGTTTAGAACAGGAACATTATACTGTTGACTTAGCTTTTGATGGCCTCACTGGCTTTGATTTGGCTGCCTCTGGCGATTACAATTTAATTTTATTAGATTTGATGTTGCCCGGAATGGATGGTCTCACTCTTTGTCAAAAACTTCGATCCGACAATAATCACACTCCTATTTTAATGTTAACTGCCAAAAGCCAACTTGAAGACAAAATCAAAGGTCTCAATTGTGGTGCCGACGATTATCTCACCAAACCTTTTGCTTTTGAAGAATTACTTGCTCGTATTCGAGCTCTCAGCCGCCGACCCCAAAAAACTAATGACAAAATTTTAACGATTAATAATTTATCTCTCAACACTTCCACTTTTGAAGTCAAAAGGGGAGATAAACCTATCCAACTTTCCAACAAAGAATATTCTTTATTAGAATGTTTTTTGCGCCACCCTAACCAGATTTTAAACAAAGATCAACTTATTCAATATGTTTGGAGTTATGAATCTGACATTCTTCCCAACACTGTCGAAGTTTATATCAGAAATCTTCGTCAAAAAATTGATCTCCCATTCAAAAATCAAAAACCACTTATTCAAACAATTCGAGGTTTTGGTTACAAAATTACTAACTAATTATGTTTAAACAAGCTCGTCTCAAACTTACTCTCTGGTATCTTCTAATCATTACTATTATCAGTCTTTCTTTTAGTACTCTTATTTATCAACTCATCAACGCTGAAATTAGTCGTTTTGCCAATTCTCAACGTAATCGAATCGAAAAACAAATTATATTAGACAACAAAGCTCCTCGACCTCCTTTTATCTTAATTGATGATGATTTAATTAAAGAAAGTCGTCAACGTCTACTTTTAAATTTAATCGTTATTAACGGCATAATTTTGATTATTTCTGGCTCACTTTCTTATTTTTTAGCCGGCCGCACTCTTTCTCCTATTCAAAAAATGACTGAAGATCAAAATCGTTTTATTTCCGATGCTTCTCATGAATTACGTACTCCTCTTACTGCCCTCAAATCTCTCTTTGAGGTTACTCTCCGCGATCCAAAAATCAATCTTTTCGATGCCAAAAAAGCCCTTAAAAATGGTCTTATTCAAACTAACAAACTAAAAACCCTTTCTGATTCATTATTAGAACTAAGTCGTTTTGATACCAGTCGTCTTCAAAAAAATTATCAATCCACCTCCATCAAAAAAATTAGTTTAGAAGCAATTTCTCAAGTCAAAATCAAAGCTGACCACAAAAAAATTAGAATTATTAACCAATTAACTCCCACCAAAATTCTCGCCGATATTAATAAATTAACTGAAGTTTTTATCATTTTTTTAGATAACGCTATCAAATACAGTCCCGCCAATACCAAAATCAAATTAACTTCTGAAACTCAAAAAAATAATTTAATTATTAAAATAATCGATCAAGGAATTGGTATCTCTCAAAAAGACCTCCCTCATATTTTTGATCGTTTTTATCAAGCAGACAACGCCCGTACCAAAACCAACGAAAGTGGTTATGGTCTTGGTCTTTCCATTGCCAAAAATATTATCGAATCACATAATGGCCGAATAGAAGCTGTTAGTAAGTTAAAGCGAGGGACTACTTTTATTATTCATCTACCTACCTTCAGTTAATCTTCAGAATTAAATTACATAATTCCCGCTATGAAACTTCTTACCAATATAAAAAATAAATTTTTATCTCTACCTCTAATTTTAAAAATAATTATTCCTCTACTTTTAATAATATTAATTATTTTTTCCATTTTTAAAATAACTTCTTCTACCAAAAAAATTACTTATAAAACTACTGAAGTTACAAAAGGAACATTAGTTACTTCTATTTCAGCTACTGGTACCATTACTTCTTCCAACAAAACCAGTATCACCACTGGTGCCACTGGCACTATTAAAACAGTTTATGTTAAAAATGGCGATACCGTCAAAAAAAGCCAAAAAATAGCCGAAATTACTTTAGATAGTGATGGTATTTACAACCAAACTGTTGCTTGGGCTAATTATACTTCTATGCTCAATGCCGAAAAGACAGCCATCGCCGATCAGGTTGCCACTGATATCCAAATGTGGAACGATCGTCAAGCTGTTATCGATGCTGAAACCGAATACAATAGTTCTATTTCTGGTGGATGGAACCCAAAAACTAAAGCTGAATATACTTATAACGAAAAAGCTATTGTGGCTAAAACTCTTGATGAAGCCAAAAAACAATTTACTGCTGATGAAACAAAATATAATAACTACACTGCTGTTATCGCCAAAGCCAAACAACAAACTAGTGTTGCCTATGAAAATTATAAAAAAGTTTCTTCTACTATTTATGCCTCTTCCGATGGAGTCATTAGTAATTTAAGTTTAGCTACTGGGGTTATTATTTCTAATACTTCTAGTTCAATTACAGTTTCTACTGGTACTAATAGTAATGAAAATTCTTCTTCTGTTACTTCTCATGCAGTCGGTAGTATTACTAACCCCACTGGTCAATATCAAGCTACTCTTAGTCTAACTGAATCAGATATTGTCAAAATTAAATCTGGTCAAAAAGTTACTTTGACCATGGATGCCTTTTCTGGAATCACTTTTACCGGATCAGTCCTTTCTGTTGATGTTGCTGGTGCTACCAGCTCTGGTGTTACTTCTTATTCTGTTGTTGTTTTACTCGACGACACTGACAAAGAAATCTATACTAATATGGCCGTAACCGCCACTATCATTATCGATTCTCAATCAGATGTATTATTAATTCCTTCAACAGCTATCGACACTAACAATGATGGCGTTTCAACTGTTCAACTAATCAAAGATGGGGTTACTTCCACAGTTACTGTCACTCTAGGTTCCACTAATGACAGTCAAACAATAATTACCTCTGGTCTCAGTGAAGGAGATACTATCGTCGCTTCTTCTGTTACTAATCAGGCCAAATCAAACAATAATACTTCTTCTGATTTTAGTTCTTCAAATAATTCCAGGAGTGGTAGCGGTAGCATTATGATGGGTGCTGGTGGTCCTCCAGGAATGTAATCAAATTTATATGTCTAACAAAAAAGAAAATAAGCCAATTATTATTGTCAAAAATCTTTCTAAAATTTATAAAACTGACATTCTTGAAACTATTGCTCTTAATAATGTCTCTTTTCAAATTAACGAAGGGGAATTCGTTGCCATCATGGGTCCATCAGGATCCGGTAAATCAACCCTAATGCATATTTTAGGTGCTTTAGATAAACCAACCACTGGCGAATATATTCTTGACAGTAAAGATGTCAGTCATCTTTCCGATGATCAATTATCAGAAATTCGTAATCAAAAAATTGGTTTTGTTTTTCAAGCTTTCAACCTTTTACCCAGAACTTCTACTTTAAAAAATGTCATGTTGCCCATGGCGTATGCTGGTATTCCCAAAGAAGAGCGAGAAATTATTGCTAAAAAATTTTTAGAAATGGTTGGACTAGGGGACAGACTTTACCACACCAGTAATCAAATTTCTGGTGGTCAACAACAACGCGTTGCCATTGCTCGTTCCTTAGTTTTAAATCCCGCTTTAATTTTAGCCGATGAACCAACTGGTAATATTGCTTCAGCCCAAGCTGATGAAATTATGGCTATTTTTGAAAAATTAAATGACAAAGGCCACACTATTGTTATGATTACTCACGAACCAGACATTGCCGAAACTGCCAAAAGAATCATCTTTATTCGTGATGGCAAAATAGTTAAAGATAGTGTTAATCATCAACGTCGTAGTGCTTCTATCAAAGAGGAGGTTACTAAAAATGATTGAATTCATTGAGTTACTCAAAGAAAGTTTTACTAGCTTAAAACTCAATAAAATGAGAACTGGGCTAGCCATGCTTGGCATTATTATTGGTATTGGTTCTGTTATTGGTCTCATTTCAATTGGTGAATCAAGTAAAAAATCCATTACTTCTCAAATTGAATCTCTTGGATCTAATTTAGTTACAGTTTCTCCTGGATCTCAACGTTCTGGTACAGTTCGGGGAAGTAGTACTGTTAAAACTTTAACATTAGCCGATGCTGAAAGCTTAGAAAAAGCCAATCTTTCGGCAGTTTCACTAGTTTCACCGGAATACTCTAGTCGTTATCAAGTTGTTGCTGGTGATGCTAATACTAATACTAGTATTTATGGTGTCAAATCTACTTATTCCACTATTCATAATCTCAAAATTAGTAGTGGTCGTTTTATCACTGATAGTGATTACAATTCCGCCACTCATATTGCTGTTATTGGCCCTGATACTGTTGAAACACTTTATGGTAGTTCTGATTACAATTGTCTTGGTGAAATTATACGTATCAATGGTCAAAATTTTACCATTGTTGGTATTACCGTCGCCAAAGGTACTACTGGAATGAATAGCACTGATAGTGCTATTTTTATTCCTCTTTCTACCGGTATGAAACAAATTTTTGGTGTCAATTATTTAACTTCTTTAGCAATTCAAGCCACTAGTAGTGATGTTATTGTTCAAGCTCAAAATCAGATTGGTTATTTCCTTTTAGCCCGTCACAAAAAAACAGATGCTTCTAGTGCTGATTTTTATATCCGATCTTCTGAAGAAATGCTCGAAACAGTTTCTAGTATTACCGGTACTTTTACTGCTCTTTTATCAGGAGTTGCCGCAATTTCTCTTATTGTTGGTGGTATTGGAATTATGAATATTATGTTAGTTACTGTTACCGAACGTACTCGCGAAATTGGTCTCAGAAAAGCTCTTGGGGCAAAAAAGAAAACTATTATTACTCAGTTTTTAACTGAGTCAATTATTCTTACTTTTGGTGGTGGAGTTATCGGTATTATTTTAGGTGTTATTTTTTCTTATATTTATTCTGTTATTAATTCTTCTATTTTTACTATTTCTCTTGGTTCCGTCCTTTTAGCTTTTTTTGTCTCTGTCATCATTGGTGTCATCTTTGGTTGGTATCCGGCTCGTCGCGCTTCCAACCTTCAACCAATTGAAGCTCTTCGTTACGAATAATTCAGTTTTATTTCAGTTTCATTTTTTACAATATAATAATTAAAAATTAAATAAATCTATGTCTGAAACCAAAAAAAATATACCTGTCGTCCCAATTATTATTTCCACTATTTCCCTTATCGTTGGGTTTACTCTTGGTATTTTTTATCAAAAAAGTAAAACTCCTTCGTTTTCTAAAAACAGAATTTCTAATCAACAAATAAACAATCCTTCTGATCGAGGATCTCAAAATGGCACTGGTCAAAAAAATGGTAATGGTAACATGACCATTGGTGAAATTACCAAGATTGACGATACATCTGTAACTGTCAAAACTGCAGATGGTGGCTCCAAAATTGTTTTAATTTCTGATTCCACTACTATTAATCAATCAACTACTGCCGCCAAAACTGATCTCAAAGTTGGTAGTAAAATTTCTGTAGTTGGAAGTCAAAACACCGATGGTTCTATCACTTGTAAAACCATCAACCTAAATCCTACCACTCCCCAAAATTTGACTCCTCCCATTGATGCTCAAAAATAAGATTATTTATTAATCAATCTAAAACCCCGATTAATTTCGGGGTTTTTTGTTCTCTATTAAAAACAAAACTCCAATCAATATCATTGGCACCCATACCACCCAAATAAATTTAACTAAAGCCAACAATCCCAAGATCAAAAAAATTATTCCTCCAATTTTTTCTTTTTTCCACGCAATCACAGTTACTATTATCAAAACAAAACTTGGGATCAAATGCATCAATAGGGCAGTCAACCACAAAACTTCCCCAAACACATCCAAAGCAAAGAGACTAATAAATCCAATAAACAAGATTGCCAAAACCCTCGGTAACCAATAAATAAATTTATTCATAATTAATACTATCACAATTTAGTATCTTGCATTACATAGTACTATGTGAAATAATGCAAATTGCATGAAAGACACCAGCGAACAAAAATCTCAACTCCGTAAAGGACTACTTGAACTTGCCGTCATGTTAGTGGTCAGTCGCGGTTCTATTTATGCCAGCGATATCTTAAAAAAATTAAAAGAAAACCAGCTTTTAGTTGTTGAAGGGACTCTTTACCCGCTCTTAAGTCGACTCAAAAATGAAGGAGATTTGGACTATAAATGGCAAGAATCCAAAAACGGTCCTCCTCGAAAATATTATCAGTTGACTTCCCAGGGCAAGGAAAATTTAACTAAATTAACCAAAACCTGGTTGAATCTAAATAAATCAATTAATTCTTTAATCAAAAAATAAAATGAAAAAAACTATCAGTGTTAATCTCAATGGTCAAGTTTTTTATCTCAATGTTGATGCTTACGACAAGCTTGAAAAATATCTTGAATCAATCAAAGAATATTTCCAGTCGCAGGAATCAAAAGAAGTTGTCGATGATATTGAAGCTCGAATTGCCGAAAAATTTTGTGAAATTATTGGCAAATCAAAGAATGTCATTCAAATTTCTGACGTTGAAAAAATAATTAAAGAAATGGGAAGCGTCGATGATATCGCCGACGCAGATGAAGAAAAGGAAATTAAAGATGAAACAGAAAAAATAAAAAAGAAATTATTTCGTGATCCTGAAACCAAAATTTTAACCGGCGTTGCTTCTGGTTTGGGTTGGTACTTTGGTATCAAGTCTATTTTTGTCAGAATCGCTTTCGCTATTTTATTCATTAATCCTTCCACTACCTGGTTAGCCGTTGTTGGTTATATTGCCGCCTGGTTACTCGTTCCCGAAGTCAAGACTAGTTGGGAAAAACTAGAAATGAAAGGTAAACCCACCACTGTCAATGAACTTCAAACCGCTATCGAAGAAAAAACTTCCACAGTTGTTTCTAATATTGAAACTAAAACTAGAAATATTATTCAAAAAATCTTTTCTATTTTTGGTCGCCTAATCAAATTTTTCGGAATTTTATTTTGCCGTCTAACCGGATTTTTTAGCATCATATTTAATATTTTATTAATCATGGCCATTTCTGTCGGTATGGTTTTTGTCTATCTTCATCCCAATATACCGTATTTTGATTTCAGTTTTATAAAGACTATCGGTGCTCCTTGGCTAGAAATTGCTTACGTTGCTTTTGGTTTAATTTTTATTATTCCTTTAATTTTCGTCATCGATTTATCCGACAGTCTCATGCGGCTCAAATGGAAAATTTCCACTCAAAAAATAATTATGATGTTAATCATTTGGATTTCATCTGTTATTTTGGCCGCTGGAATTGGAACCGTAACTTATCCAAAATATAAAGATGGTTTAAACACCTCCATCGAACACCTAAAATATCTCAACCATATTGATGAATCCAACAATCAAACTTTAAAAGTTGGCAAAATCACCAAAATTGATATTTCTTCCATCAAAGAAGTCAAAATTATTGAGGGTAATGAGAATGAAGTTAAAATAATTGGCAGTAAACACGATCTCCAAGAAATCACTAGTAATTATGAAAATGGTCTTTTGACAGTCAAAGGTAAAAATGAAGAATGGTTTGGTTGTCATGATTGTATTTCCTATGTCAGTTCAGTCAGAATCGAAATAAAAACCAATCATCTCGATTCTCTAAAGTTGGATAATAATATTGATGCTTGGTATTACCCCACCAATGGGAATATCAATATTGAAATTGGTAAACTAGTCGGCCTCAAAGTTGAGGGAAAACTAAATCAAGTTGTTCTAAAAAGTTCTTCCTATTCAGTTATTAATTTACTCGACGCCACTATTAATCAAATTGATGCCAATTTAGAAACCTCAACCCTAAAGACTGAGGCCAAAATTATCAAGATAAAAGGGGACAATCTTTCGACTCTAATTTATCAAGGTTCTCCTCAAACTATCAGTCAGGAAGGCGATCAAACCGTCAAACAAAAATATATTTTGTCCGAAGACCGAGAAAAGATTAAAAAAGTTATCGCCAATACTTATATCAATGTCGATGGTATCAAAAAGAAAATATCTGACTATGATTGGCCCATTAGCTTTGAAACACAAAGTGATTATGATTTTTATGATATTTTTACTGCCGTTAAATCAAAGGACAATTCCAACAAAGTTTATGTCCTCTGGCTTACCGAAAAAGACGGAATTGTCGCTCTAAAAAACTCTGTTAAAATAGACGGCTGGGAAAAAATCCATTATTTCAATTTATTCAACGATAAATTCTTAAGAATTAATGGGCAAATTTATGACCCCAAATTAAAAGAAAAAACCGTAGAAATTTATATAGATAAAACCAAAGGCATTTTGCAGATCCAACCAGAAACAAATTTGGAAATGTAAAGACAATTTTATGAAAAAAAATAAAAAGAAAATAATTATCATTGGAATTATTATCCTAATCATAGGCTTGATAATTTTTTCAATAATCAAAAAATCAGGTGGAAACAAAAAAATATTAAATACTACCGTTCAAAGTAAAAATTTACAAGAAAAAATTTATTTATCTGGTAATCTTGATGCCAAATCAAAAGCCAAGGTTACCTTTATTGGTGATAGCAAAATAACTTGGATCGGAGTCAAAGAAGGTACCCAAGTCAAAAAGTATCAAGGCCTAGCCAAACAAGATACCAACGAAATCGAAAAATCGCTCAAAACCAGTCTCAATGATTTCTTAGTTACCCGAGATAGTTTTGACCAGACCATTAGTAACAACAATCTTGGTGATCAGTCAGACCCAAAAATTATTGCCGAAATGAAACGTATTATAAATAAATCTCAACTCAGTTTAAATAACTCTGTCATTGATGTTGAATTAAAAGATATGGCCATTAAAAAATCTTATTTATCTAGTCCCATAAAAGGGATTGTTACCAAAGCTCCATCCTCTCAAGTCGGTTCTTATCCGAATGCCAGCGACTTTTTCGAAATAGTTGATCCCAATACTGAATATATTTCTGCCATGGTTGGACAACAAGACGTTATTAAATTAAAAGTTGGTCAAAAAGCTAAAATTACTCTCGATTCTTATCGCGAATCTCCATTTGAAGCTACTGTTGATTATGTTTCTTATAGTCCAGTTGATACTACTAACAACAAATATGAGGTGAAATTAATTTACACTCGAGAGCCAGAAAAATACAATTATCATCTCGGGATGACTGGAGAAATCGAAGTTTTATTATCCGAAAAAAATAATACTCTTGTTTTACCTCGTCAATATATTTCCAGCGACAAAGGCAAAAGATATGTCACCATCATCAATGGCAAATTATCAGAAAAGAAAGAAGTCCTTACCGGTATGGAGAACTACGAAGAAATCGAAATACTTTCTGGACTAAATATTGGGGACACTGTTAGTTATACAAAATAATTTATGGTCAAGTCTAATTCCATCATCGAGGCCAAAAATATTACTCGCGTCTATGGTGGTAAAGATGAAGAAATCTGTAAAGCTTTAGATGGTGTCTCTTTCACTATTAACAAAGGCGAAAGTGTGGCTATTATCGGCAAATCAGGTAGTGGGAAATCCACTCTTATGCATATATTAGCCTGTCTTGACAAACCAAACTCTGGTGAATTATTAATCAATAGTGTTGATGTTTCCCAGATGTCCCAAAAACAGCAAGAAATATTAAGAGGGGAAAGTTTTGGATTTGTTTTTCAACAATTTTTTTTAAATCCCAATGATACTGTTTTAGAAAATGTTATTTTACCTCTAAAAATTAATGGTAAATACAATCGAAAAATTAGAGAAGAAAAAGGGATCGCCATGCTTCAAGAAGTCGATCTCCTAAATAAAAAAAATAATAAAGCCAAAAATTTATCAGGTGGTCAAAAGCAAAGAGTTTGTATTGCCCGAGCCCTAGTCGGTGATCCTCAAATAGTTTTTGCCGACGAGCCGACTGGTAATCTTGATAGTACCAATGGAAAAACAATCGAAAAAATTTTATTTGGCCTAAATAAAAAAGGCATTACTCTAATTTTAGTTACTCACGATTTCGAACTAGCTTCAAAATGTCAAAAACAAATAATGATTAAAGATGGTCAGATTGTCAAAAAATTATGAAGATAAACGACGTCATCACCACCGCCAACAATAATCTTTTTCGAAATAAAACTAGAACTATATTGACCACTCTAGCCATTATAATTGGATCTATAACTTTGTTGGTAGCCGAAAGTGTCGGTAATGGTTTTGAACAATATGTTGCCAACAACTTAGAAACTGGTTCTTCTCAAATTTTTAGGTTAACCAAAAAAGGTGCCGATAAATATAAATATGGAGAGATAACTAAAGTTAAAGATGATGATAAAGAAGACACAACTCAAGTTTTTAGATCATCAGATATTAGTTTTTTAAAAAATAATTATTCATCTGTTATAAAAGATGTTTTTTACCCTCAATATTTAAACTTGGCTTATATATCTAGAAATAATTATGAAAAATTTACTGGAAATGCCGGGATTATTTATCCAGATACTACTGCCAAATTAATCAGTGGAAAAATTCCAGAATACAATCAAATTTTGATCAGCCAAGACTATGTCGAACCGCTAGGTTTTTTAAATAGTGATGACGCTGTCGGCAAAGTTATTACTCTCGGAGTTTGGAACAACGAACAACGATCTTCAAAGGAGTTTTCATTAGTAGTCTCTGGAGTTGCCCACAAAAGTGAAAGTACTTATCCGCTACAGGTGAATTACCAAACTGCCTCATATATTAATCAAATTGTTTCTCCTGAATCAGTCAACCCTCAAGCATCCAACTATTTACAAATATATACTGAAAAATTATCACCATCAGAAATCACTGATTTCAAAGAAAAATTATCGAATAACGGTATAGAGGCATCTTCTTATGAAGACGAAAACAAACAAATGTTTCAAATTGTAAATATTTTAAGAGCCATAATGCTTGGGGTAGCTGCCATTTCTTTGGCCGTAGCTACTTTTGGAATTGTCAATACAGTTCTAATGGGAATCTTAGAAAGAACCAAAGAAATCGGTTTGATGAAAGCTCTTGGTGGTAGTAAAAAAATGATCTTTCAATTATTTACTTTCGAAGCTCTATGTATTGGTTTTTGGGGTTACATTGTTTCAGTTTTTCTAGCCATTATTTTGGGATTAATTATAAACCCAATCTCTCATGCCACTTTCTTAAAGGATGTTGAAGAATTTACTCTTTATCTTTTAACCCCTATTTCGGTCATAAAAATCTTTTTTGTAGTTATGGCTGTATCTTTTGGTGCCAGTTTTTTCCCTTCACTCAAAGCTTCAAAATTAAATCCTATCGACGCCCTTCGCTCTGAATAATCTCTTTACTAACAAATTTGCAATTATCAAATACAATAAATAGTTTGTAATTAGATTAATTATTGCATTAGAACTTACTCCATATTGTCCCATACCCACTCCAAAATCCATTTTCCATCCGTTATTTAATAAATAAGGTAAATTTTTTGTCTCAATTTTTTTTGCTTCTTCAAGACTTTCCGTCGTTTTTGAAACTGTTACAAAAGAACTCGGCCAACCATAATATCTCGCTCCATTAAACATACAACAAATCTCCGATCGATAAATCAAAGTCGAAGTTAGTAAAAATGCCAAACTTAATAAAATAATTACTAATTTTTTATTTTTTCCCATATCTCTTTGATATAGATTTCGAAACTATTAAATATAATCCTATCAAAAAGATATAAATTATCGAAATACATAAAATAACTCGCATTGTTTGATAACTAAAGTTAGTCATCAATTTTAGTAAATAAATTGTCCCAAAACTTAATATTAGTCCAAGAATAGGGTAAAAGAATATACTATCAAAATCCATCGGTTCACCAGTATTTTTAATCACTACATTTTTATTAATTTTTTTTAATAAATTATTTTCAAACTTTTCAAAATTACTCAATCCATTAATAAAGATACTTTTCCCATCATCAAAAAATATTCCCATTTCTCGTATTGTATTATTTGTCGTTCTTTTAATTGTTAATTTGTTAATCTTTTTTATTAAAAATTTTTCTTTTGCTCTAATCAAAAATTCTTTTGATAAACCAATCCTCATTTTTAAAAATTTACTAAAAAATTTATTTATCCACAAATTTGCCAAAAGTAATATTGCCAAAAAACACCAAAAAAATGTAAGTGGAGTTGGGAATTTTAATAATATTGATGCCAAAATCAAACCCAAAAACAAACTAATCGACAGTGCCAAAAACGCCTTTCTTCTTCGACTTATCTCTTTTTCAGAAATTTTATATATTCTTAACACCTTTATTTTTTGCAATATTTTTTAACAAAAAACGCGTTGGCTACTATTGTTACAATTCCATAAATTATTGTCAATGAAACAAATGTTTCCTCAAAACCATTTTGTAATGCCCAATTATTTAACCCAACAAAAACAACCATCAATACTAAATTTATTATTACATTAACAAAAATTTTTTTATTCATAGATTAGGCCATTTTTCGTAGTACCTCATTAAACTCTTGGTCAGTCGCCATTTCTCCTTTCAAACATTCACATTCCTTTCCTTGCCAATAGGGTTGTTGGCTCATGTTTTTTCGAGTAATTTTTTCTGCCATATTTCTATCATTTCCAATCTGACTCATAAAAAATTGAACTCCACCTTCAAAAATCTCTTCACCCGACTTCACACTTCCATCAGTATTTACACAATAACGGCAAAACTCAGAATTTTCATCACCAAGGGCGAAATCTTCTTTTTTATTAAGCGGCATCCCACAAGCTATACAATATTTCATATTTTTTAAAATTATTAATTTAATACTTTATCTAATATTTTAACAATTTTTTCTTCATTAATTTCACCAACCGTTTTTATTTCCAAAACTTTTACTGTTTTTCCACTACCAGCAAATTCTTTAGTTTCCTCTTTAGAAAAATTTTTTATTTCAAATCCAAAATTTACATGATCTTTTAATCCCACCATATAAAATTTATCCCCATAATAGGGAACTCCAACTTTCATTTCTTCATCAACATTTGAAAAATTTTTTAAAAATATTTTTCTTAATTTTTCACAAATTTCTTTCTGTGGTGATTTTTGTTTGGCAATATATTCAGAAACTTTATTTTTCATAAATTTATTTTAATTGTCGTAACTGTTTTGCATTTTTATTACTAATAACACTTTTTCCCGTCTCTTTTTCAATATTTTTTCTAGCTTTACCAGCTACATTTCCTCCAACTTTAGCTACAATTTTATTTTCACCAAAACTTTTTGGTTTACGCTTTTGAGAAATTTCAGTAGTCGCTGTCTCAGCCAACATATTCAAAACCAATTCTAAATTAGTCATATTATCACGAAGATTTTCTTTTTTAAGATCTTTTAATTTTTTATATTCTTTTGTAGTCATTCCAGTCCATGCTTTAGTAATTTCATTAGTCAAAATAGCAAATTCCAAACCTTCTTTTACCCCTCTATTTTCCCATTCATCAGTCAATGCCTTTCGTATTTCGATACTTTTTAATCTTTGATTGATCCATTCTGGGCTATAACCTTTTTGTAAATAAGTTTTTAACGCCCTATTTATAGCAATTTCTGGGTCTGCAGTTTCTTCTAATCTTTCATAACCAACTCTAGCTAACCACAATTTAAAAGGTTCAGCATTTGGGGAGGGGATAGATTGAATCAATCGAAGTAAAGTTTCTGTATCAGCGGTGTCTGTAATTCTCATTTTTCCGTCTTTTGCCACCATTTTCAAACCGTTACATTTTGTAACAGTTTCATTAGATCCTTCGTCTATTAATCTTTTTTTCAAAACCCTCCAATAAACTTCAGGGTTGTTGCTGTCAGTCAATGCCGCAATCACATCAATCACCGAAAAATACCAAAGTTCTTTATCAGCATCCCAATGTCGACGAATTTGACTACCTTCAAAAATAGCCACAAGTTTAGTCTTCGATAATTTATTCATAATATTAATATACCCGAATAAAAAGCGAAGTCAACAATAAAATATTTTTGTTATAAAATTAACTATGACTACCAAAAAATCAGATATCTGTTGCCCTGAATTTAATACCAAACTTTGGGATGAAAAAACTCATGTTTGGAAAGACAAGTTTTTCTTAAAAGGGGAAGTTAAACAAATTATGCATCTGCCCCTAAACATGGGCAAAGTTATTACTCATATGTGGCAACAAGTTGATGATGCCCAAGCCAGTCCTAAGACAGAAGAATTTCTTATTTTGGCCTATGACCCATCACCATGGAAATCCGAACTCTACATGACTGTTACCAAAAATATTCCCAATGCCGATATTGTCAAATTAAACGGAATTTTTATTAGTAAAGTTTTTGATGGCCCTTATCAAGCCGTTCCCAAATGGCTAGCCGAAATGGATAAATTTTTAGCCGACAAAAAACAAAAATCTCTCAAATATTACATCCATTATGCTTATTGCCCCAAGTGTGCCCAAAAATACGGCCACAATTATGGCATCGTCTTCGCTCAGATAAAATAATAAAACAAAACTTATCCATGAGGATATTTTTTAAAGGCAATATTTTTTGCTTGAATCAAATATTTTATTTGATCTGGTAAAACTAGATTCAAAGTTTGATGAACTTTTGGAAAACTATTATTAGAAATATTTTTAAGCAGTTCAATCTGAACCTGATGTTCAATTGGCAAGGCTTTTTGTTGAAGACTATCACCATCATCATTCGGGGTAAAATCAACTCGTCTAAACCCAACTATATCTCCAGCATCATAATTAATATCAACTCGTTGAGTAATAACCTCAGTGTAAAGATCAGTCCGGCCAGTTAAACGACTAAACTGGATTACAGTTTCATGAACCCGACGACCATACATACCTTTACCTCCAAATTCAGGAACAGGGCCTGGGTGTTGATTGAACATACGCTTAGGATAAGATTCAATTACACTTTGTGGCATAAGTGGCATCCAACCATTTAAAGTAATAATGTCGGCATTCAAAAAATGGAGAGCCCTCAAAATCTCTTGACTAAATTTTTCTTGATAGGGATTAACAATCACAATCTTCTCCAAAGGAATTCCCAAATCAAGAATTCTTTGAATTCCTTTAGCTTGTGGATTACTACAGATGATTCCAGCCAATTCAAGACGAGGCACTTCATCTCGTTGTGTTGTTTTAATCATTTCAGCAGCAGTGGTACCACTTCCAGAAATACAAGATACCCATTGAATTTTTTCTGACACAAGTCATGTTAACACAGAAATAAAGTATAAAATCACGGCATAAACATATATCCATACTCGTCATTAGGACCAAAATAGTGTGATTTGTTAAGTAAAATATCCGCTATTTCCCAGGCCGTCATATTTTCTGAAATTCGGTAACTGGCAACAATATCAATCGACCCATTCTTACCAACTGACAATGATCCCGGATTTCCTTGTGTAGTATCTTTGGTGTTTTCCAAAGCATACATTAATGCTTTTTCATTTCTTATAAATCCATAATATCTGAGATTGCTGATAATTGCTTCTAGTGTGGATCCTTTCCCAGGTCTAAAATCTACTGTCTCACTTTGTTTTTGTCTTTCCAAATCAGCTTGGGTAAAATGTAGTTTTTCTACAAAGTAATCCTCAACTTTTTTGATTGATTGCCAACTTTTCCCGGAAGCCCAAAAATCTTGATCTGGAATTTTAGTTTTCTCTTTATAAATAAACAAAATACCAACCAAAACAATTAACATTAAAAAACCACCCACAAATAAATTCAATATTCTTTTATTAATCTGCATCATTCTCATTATTATAGTTCAAATAATCTTGGCGGCAAACTACTGACGAAAGTTAGGACTTATTTTTTTATAAAAGCCAACCGCAAGTTTTTGAAAACAATTCCAATTCCTAACAATAAGATTATAAATTTGATAAAACAACCAATAAACGGAATTAATCCAACTACGGTTACCAAGACCAATCCGATAAAACCTTGTAAATAGATATTAGCTTTTAAATTTGTCTTTTCTGCGATATATTTTCCTACCAAAATTGAAGCCAAAATTCCACTCAAACATAACCCAACCAGATAAGTTACCAAAATAATCATTGATAGGGGAATAGCCAACACCGTCAACATTAATATCAAAACCAAAAATGGGGTCACAACTAAAACCACCAAACCCAATCCTATCGATCCCCAAAAAGAATTAGCAATATCCCAGCTCTTTATTTTCTGTCCAAAAAGTTTTATCAAAACTAACAAGATAATCAATTTACTTAAGAATGAAAAAATTTCTTTAGCATAACCCATTTGTAGCCATCGATTTGGCTGTTTTTCTATTTTTTTAATTTCATAAATCTGAATTTTTTTCTCACCGACAATTTTTGAATTTGAAGAAATTTCGGATTTAGCCACATTAGCTTCCAAATTTCCATTAATTATCGCTTTTTCTCCAACAATCAAATTTTCCGCCCCCAACTTAACTGGTCCCAAAAAATTGCCATACAAATTAATGTTTTTACCACCAGCCAAAACATATCCACCAACTTTTGCTGAATCATTGACCACAACCTGACCTCCGGCCACAATTAGGTTTTTTAATACTTTTCCAGAAATTGTTACTCTCCCCCCAGCCACAATCAAACTTCCGTTTACATTACCATTAATTTCAACCTGACCACCACCGACATATGCATCTCCATTGATATCAGAAGTTATTTTTATTTCTTTACCGGAAATCATTAAGTCACCATCAATTGGCTTATCAACCAATTGAATATTACCAGCCATAAATACCGGCAGCTTAACTATAGTTTTGGCTTTGTTTTGAGCTAAAACAGCTGGTGAGAATAAAATTGTAAAAACAAATACCAAAAATCCAGTTAAAAATATTTTCTTCATACCTCTATATTATCACTACTTGTTTTAGATTTATTTTTTTATACAACCGAGTGATGATTCTTTGATCTAAGTCAGAACCTATTTTATTTCTTTCCAAGCTTTTTTTTAATATCGCGATTTAATTTTTCGTGCCAATCTGTAGTCCACGTTTTTGTGTTGAGTAAAAGTTCATCACAAAACTCAGCCACATCTTTACCTGTGATTTCCAATACACGCTTACCATCTGCAACACCCGTCTCAAACAAATCAATCAAATCATACTGTATCTTCAACATGTCCATACCATCACCTCCGGCATGGCTAAACATATAATGTTGAATTTTTTTGAACACAAATTGATAATCTTTTGGCATAGCTTCGACCCGTGCCATCATCATTTTATATTCTTTTTTATCGCCGATAATTTTTTTGAAAAAATCTAACATATTAAATTTCCTCCTTTAATTTATAAATTTTTTTTGAGATAAAATTCCATTTCCTCCAAAATTCTCTAAGATATTTTTTCCCAGTCTCATTAAGAGAATAGAACTTTCGAGTCGGACCTATATCTGATATTTTTTTTTCAATATTAACTAATTTATTTTTTTCGAGTCTTAACAATATTGTGTAAACAGTTCCTTCAACAACATCTTCAAAACCCGAGGCATTTAATTTTTTAGTAATTTCATAACCGTATATTTCTTTTTTACTAATAATTTCTAAGACACATCCTTCTAGAATGCCTTTTAACATTTCGGTTAAGTTATTCATATTTCTTCCCCTTAACTACTAAGTGGTGTTAAATACCTCTATATAATAATACAGAGTAGTAAATTTGTCAACATACCACCTATTTTATATATGGAATTGTTAGAAAATATTTAAACTTTGACAGTGAACCATTGACGGGAGTTAGAATTTTTTTTATTAAAAATAATTTTCAACAAATTCACCGATCTTCTTATTAACTTCATCTATTACTTCTGCATGTAATCTATAATCATGATCAGTATCTAACTCACAAAAAACCTTTGGGTCGGGAATTTCATTAAAAATTTTCATCACCTCATTAAGAGAATTAAATTCGTCTCGTTTTCCATGCATAATCAATTTAGGCTTGGTACACTTTTTTAAAAGTGGCAGGCAATCATATTTCTGGCCATCTTCAAAATACTCAAGAGAAAGATAAAATTCTTTTTTCTCGACAGTTCTTTTGTCTCCTGGTAAAAGATCTCTCTTTTCAACTAAATATCCATCTTTAATTTTCTTTGGATCAGGTGGAGTAGGTGGTCCAAAAGATGAATTAACTACCGCAAATCCGATAACACTATCATTTAAACAAGATACTAAAATAGCAGTCTGACCCCCTCTACTGTGGCCAAAAAGAAAAGTCGGCTTATTACCATAATATTCAATTAACTCATTAACTGCCCTAATATAATTAGTAGTAGTAAATCCGATTTGGTTAGGACTTTCCCAGGTCCCTGGTGGATCAAAAGATACTGTCAAGAAACCCAAATTAGATAGATAGTCCAAATGAGATTGAAAATTTACATAATCTTTAGTATCTAAACGACCGGGTAAAAGAATAGCAACCTTATCAGAATTAATGTCTCCCTTAACAACCGTTGCTAACTTAAAGGTTTTAGTTTGAATGATTTGCACTACAAAGCAATTATATCAAAAAATAAAAATACAAAATATGCCATAAAACAGGTAGTATTCATTTGGCGGCGAACCATTGACGGGAGTTAGAGCCTATTTCATGACAAATTTATTGACAAACCAATACACCGGTAATAATATATGAATATGAGTTCATATAGTTGTTGTTCTGACACCACTCCAAAATCCAAACAGGTAACTACCTTAGCCTCTTTATTAAAAATTGTTGCCGAAGAAAATCGTCTTAAAATCCTTTGTATCCTCCAAAATGGAGAACTTTGTGTTTGTAAAATCTTTGAACAATTAAAACTCTCTCAAAGTTTAGTTTCCCATCATTTGCGTGATCTAAAAGAGGTAGGAGTTATTAAAAGTGAAAAACGAGGTCTTTATGTCCATTACTCCTTAACTGACGAAGGTAAACGAATTACTAATTCATTATTTCAAATCTAAAAAAATATGAAAATCCAAGTAATAGGCTCAGGTTGTCCTACCTGTAAAACCCTTTATGAATTAACTAAAACTGCTATCAAAGAATTAGGCATTGATGCTGAAGTTGAATATTCAACTGACATTACTAAAATTATTGAACTTGGAGTGATGGAATCACCAGTTATGACCATCAATGGCAAAATCGCTCTTCTTGGTTCCGGTAGTTTAGAAAAAATTAAAGAAGTAATCCAAAAAAAATAATTTATGGACATTTTTTATCCGGCTCAATTACTAGCCAATTTCATATCTCTAAATCCAGTTCTAAATTTCTTTATCTACGACACCATTAAAATTGGCATTCTTTTAGTTTTTATAAATTATTTAATGGCGATTACTCGCTATTATTTTCCAACTAATAAAGTCAGAGATTTATTAACCAAAAGACGTTGGTATGGATTAGATTATTTATTTGCCGCACTCTTGGGAGTTATTACTCCTTTTTGTTCTTGTTCTTCGATTCCTTTATTTATTGGTTTTTTAAGTGCCGGCATTCCACTTGGAGTTACTTTTGCTTTTCTGATTGCTTCTCCCTTAGTCAACGAATCATCACTAATTTTATTTCCGGCTCTTTTTGGTCTAAAGACAACCGTTATTTATAACCTAGTCGGAGTATCGGTAGCAGTAATCGGAGGTATGATAATCCAAAAATTGCATTTAGAAAAATATGTAAATCAACAATTATTAAAATATAAATCTCGTTTGGATGTTGAATCTGAAAATGGTGGCGAAAAAATAAAATTCAAAAAACTTATTTCTTATTGGTGGACTGACGGTTTCAAAATTACCAAAAGCATTTTCCCTTATGTTCTTTTAGGTGTCGGACTAGGTGCTATTATTCACGGGTTTCTTCCAGCCAATTTTTTTGAAAAATATTTATCCGTTAAATCTTGGTGGACAGTTCCCATTGCTACTCTTCTAGGTGTCCCTCTTTATGCTAATTCTGTTTCGGTTTTACCAGTTATAGAAGTTTTAATTAGCAAAGGGGTTCCTATGGGTACAGCATTAGCTTTTATGACAGCAACTGTCGCCCTCTCTCTACCAGAAGCTTTAATTCTTAAAAAAGCCATGAAGTGGCAATTATTAATTGCCTTCCTCGGTATCACCAGTATTGGCATTATGTTAATTGGTTATTTATTTAATTATCTTCAATAATGAAAAAATTTTTTATTGTCATCCCAATTCTTATCCTTTTAATTTCTGCTCTTATCATTTTCAAACCTTTTGAGCCAAGTGAAAAAGTAATTTATATTGCTCCGCAACCAACCCCATCAATAAATACCTCTTTGCCCTCTGGCTCTGAAAAAATTGAAGTTTTTGCTTTTCATTCCACCCAAAGATGTGTTTCCTGTATCAATGTTAGTAATTTTGTTAAATCCGTCATTAATGAGAAATTTATCAACGAAGTCAATTCAGAAAAAATAATTTTCAAAGAAATCAATATTGATTTATCAGAAAATAAACAATTAGCTAAAGACTATCAAATTAGTGGTTCTTCATTGTTTATTACAGTTACTAAAGATGGTCAAATTTTCAAAGAAGAAGACACCGATGTCTGGCGATATGTTCCTTACGAAACTAAATTTAAAAGTTATTTTGAAGCCAAAATTAAAAAATTACTTTAACCTATGGAATGGCTAAATTATTTAATTGACACCTACAATATTCCACTTTTATCTGCCTTTTTAATTGGCATAATGACCTCTATCAGTCCTTGTCCTTTAGCAACTAACATCACTGCTATTGCTTTTATTTCCAAAGACATTAAAAGTTCCAAACAAACTTTATTAAACGGTCTTTTTTATACTTTAGGTAGGGGAATCAGTTATACCTTACTTGCCACCCTCATTTATTTTGGTCTGTCATCATTTTCTATTTCTTCAATTTTTCAAGGCTGGGGGGATAAAGCTCTTGGTCCAGTTTTAATTTTGATTGGTTTAATAATGGCGGATATTATTAAAATCAATTTAAAAACTAACAATCCCAAAATTGACCAAATCAAACTTTGGTTAGCCAAAAAAGGTTATATTGGTTCTCTTCTTTTGGGAATGCTTTTTGCCTTGGCCTTCTGTCCTTATAGTGGTGTTCTGTTCTTTGGCGTTTTGATCCCTATGGTTTTAAAATCTCACGAAAGTCTTTTATTACCTCCATTATTTGCTTTGGGAACTGGTCTGCCAGTAATTATCTTTTCTTTTATTCTTGTTTTTAGCGCTAAGAAGATAGGTATTATTTTTAATAAAATTCAAAAATTTGAAGTAATAATTCGTAAAACAATAGCCTTAATTTTTATTGGTGCTGGACTGTATTATTGCCAATTTTTATTCGGTATTTCATTAAGATAATACGGAACATTAGGATAAATACGGCGAATCACTAACGCAGTTAGAACCTATTTTATCTTTTCTTAATTTTGATTCAGGTAATTCTTCAGTCATTATTTTAATTAATTCACATAACCATTCTTTATCATCAATATTATTTTTTATATTTTTCTCCACAACCTAAACAAAAATCTCTATGTACACAAAGTAATTCTCCACACTTTGGGCATTTCCATCTCTTTTTTTGCTTTTCTAAAAATTTTATTACCCCAAGATTTTTAATATCTTCCAAATTTTCCAACATACTCATTCCGTACTTCGTCTTATACCTCTTATCAAGATTTTTAAGTCTTTTACAAGGATATTTTTCGCATTTATCAAAGCAAAATTCCATTTTGTTGTCTTTTAAAATTTGGCAACTTCGGATAATACACTTTCTACCACAACCAAATTCGTAAGCGTCTCTTTTTCTACAACCGGGACATTTATTTTTCTCTCTTTGATATCCCAAACAAAGACTACAATTCATTCCACACGGAGCAATAAGATCTTTCATTATCATATTTAAAAGTGTTTATAAAAAATAAATCTTACAAAGATTGTAAAGAAAGAAGTATCCATGGAATTATTGCCATTAAAATCAAAATAATTCCTAATACTAAAAAAATTTTTGCAAATTTATTTTTCTTCTTACTTTGGATATAGTAAATAATCAATCCAATCGCTCCGCAAATCGCCAAAAATAATGTTGATGGTATTGGTAGCATACAAAATTCTATCACTTCCTTTCTATTTGTTCATCATTTATAAGCTATTATGCGACGAACCATTGACGCAGTTAGAACCTATTTTATAAATTACAAATATTTCAGTAAAAAAACTGCGGAATTATCTTCGCCATATTGATAATCCTTTATCCAACCTGCATCAACAAAACCATTTTTCTTATAAAAATTAATTACTTTATCGTCTCTTTTATTAGTAAATGTGAACAGCTTTTTGCAACCCAAAAGTTGGATTTCCTTTTCCAAATTTTCTAACAAAAAACTTCCAATTCCTTTTCCTGTATGATTAGGATCAACCCCAGTGATAATAATGACCCATTTTTCTAAACCTTCTCTTCCATTAATTGGACTTTCTTGTTGGGCGTAAATCATTCCATTATCTTCTTTATCAGATGAAATTAAACAAACACCTCTTTTATTTTTAATATTATTCACCATTTCTTCAAAAGAAAACCAATCGTTAAGGTTAGAATCTGGAGTTGGAGAAAAAGCCTTCTTTGCTAAATCAAAAGATAAAATAAAATCGCCTTCTGTTGAAGCTTTTCTATAATTCATAGCTAAATTATACATTGTCACGACATGAAGCGGAGGAGGTGGGATTCGAACCCACGAGTCTTTTACAACGCAGACTTTCCAGGTCTGTGCCCTGAACCACTAGGCGACTCCTCCTTGTAAAGGTGTCATATTATATCTTATTTTTCAGTTTCTCTCATGTGTGGCTCAGCAATTTCCCACATTTTTCTTACTGTTATTGTAGTTTCCCTTATATTTTTTGCCGTTTCCATTCCTAATTTTGCCAGCTTTGGTCTCCCTTTTTCAAAGTCTTTTTCAACTTGGTCTTTCAATCCCTTAGCCACTCCCATAAGCAATTCTTCCAGGCTATCATATCTCAAGTAACTTACCTCCACACCGGTTTCAAAAGCACTTTTGTCGGGTATTATCCTTTCCGGATGTCTCATTCTTTATTTTAACCCCTCTAGTTTCTGTTTTGCTTTTCTCAAAAGTATTTTTTCACTATCATAAGCCAATTTTTCATTCGCTTCTTCGAAACTAAACCAATCTCTATCAATCACCATTTCACTATCAAAATATTTTAAATTACTTTCTCCCACATATTCCATCAAAAAAAATGTTACCTTTTTAATAATTTTTTTTCTGTTTTCCTGATCCCACAAAATATAATTATTCGATCCAATTTTACTCAGAATTTTCGCTTTTATTTTTCCTTCTTCTTCCACCTCTCTTAGTGCCGCTTGTTTCAAAAATTCATTTTGTTTCAAATGACCTTTTGGAAATTTGTAGACCGGCCCTAATCTTTTTGGCTTTTTACCAGTCTTGTATCTAGAAATTGTTTTGATCAATAACCACCATATCTTCCCTTTTTCCTGTTTAAACACCAATCCGCCAGCAGACCTTTCATCATAATACAAATTATCTTTAATTTTAATTACCTCACTTTTCATATAGCATCAGATTATATCTCAAACCAACTTTAAAAACTTTCAGTAATCACTTCAATTATTTTAGTTGTTGATTGTTGTTTAACCAAATCAATCACTTTTATCAATTTCGCCCCCACCAGTCTTGCTTGGCCTCTTTTTTGAACTATATTTTTGTCGTCCTCACTTACTGCAATTATTTTTGGCTTTATTTTTTTAACCAAGTTTAAATATTCCTCATCATTTTTCATCATTGGTAACTTTATTATGTAATCCACCATTTTCAATTTAGTCAAAAACTCTGCTCTGTTACTCTGGTTATTTATAGGCCTATTTTTCCCTTTAATTTTTTTAATATTTTCATCTGACTCCAACAATATCACTAAAATATCTCCCTGTTTTTTTGCCTTTTCCAAAAATCTCAAGTGTCCCAAATGAACAATATCAAAACATCCCCCCACCAAAACCATTTTTTTATTCCCAATTTCTTTTATTAAATTTTGAACATTTTTTATTTCTATTATTTGTTTCATAGTGTTCTCGGTGAGAGTCGAACTCACATCACTCCCTTCGGAGGGGAGGATTCTATCCATTAAACTACGAAAACTAAAATCACCCTTATTTTACTCTATTTTTCCTCGACAATATCTGAATCGGTATTAACAACAAATTGTTAGTAATAGTATAAATTATCGAAGGCAACGCCACCACCGGGTTAAACAGAGACAAAGCCACCAATGTTCCCAAAGTATAGTTTTTATAACTAGAAGTTACCGCCAAAGTAATTTTATCTTTCTTTGTTTTTCCAATTTTCCATCCCAACCAAAAATCAAAAGAAATCAATCCCATTACTAATCCAACCAACCAAATCGATTTTTCCCAATTATCAATTATTACCTGTCTTATTGGAGAAATAATTCCAATAATTATTAAAAATAAAAATATTGTTGACAAACCAGATGCCGATTTTATTAAATATTTTGCCCAACCCAACCATCTAACCAAAATCGCTGCTGCAATTGGCACCGCCACCAACCACAATATTGCCACCCCCATTTCCACTGGATTAACTTTTATACTAGTTTTTGCAAACAACCAAACCAAAAAAGGGACTGTAATTGGACTCAACGCATTTGAAATTGAAGAAATTACCAAAGCCGTTACTGGTTTTCCCCCATAAATACTTACCAAAAATACCGATGCTCTTCCCGCTGGAATTACTGATGCCAAAATCAGTCCCAAAAATATTTCATCACTTAAAAATTTCCTAAAAAATATTAAAATTATCAGAGGAGAAACCAAATGAACTATCAAAAGAATTAACGCTTGAATTTTAAAATCTTTCAATGCCTCCCAAAATTCTTTCAAATCAATATCCAAACAACTTAAAAACATCAAAATCATCAAGAAAATATTCAAATACGGTTTCAATGCCATTCCTAAACTCGGCATCACAAAACTAACCACTATTGCTATCAAGATTACCAGCCAAGTATTTTTTGCTAACAATCTCATTTTATCTGATTAATCCCAAAGCCATATACCAAGTAGGTGGTTTTTTACAAACCGGACAAGTTTCTGGGGGAGTTTTGCCTTTGTGAATATAGCCACAGTTTAAACACTTCCATTCTAATTCTGTGTCTTGGTTGTAAAGGGTATTATTGTCAATATGCTTTGCCAAGATAATATATCTTTCTTCATGTTTTTCTTCGACCTCTTTCACCTCCCTAAACAATCTTTCTGCTTCCTTGTCTCCATCAATTTTGGCTTGTTCTTCAAACGAAGGGTACAGTTCAGTCCACTCATGCCTCTCACCCTCAGCCGCATATTTCAAATTGTCAATAATTTTTCCAAATGGTTTTATTCCCATCACATCATCAACATTTATTGGCTCAGTAATCATTTCATAAAGTTCCTCCGCATGAGCCCTTTCCTGATCTGCCGTTTCTTCAAATACCCTGGCAATCCATTCCATATCTCCTTTCCGGGCCAGTTTGGCAAATATTGTATAACGGTTTCTCGCTTGGCTTTCACCTACAAAAGCTTTTAAAAGATTTTCCTGTGTTTTGTTCATAACTAATCTTAGCATAAATCAAAATTTTCCCGTTCCAAAAATCAAGCAAGTTGCCAATCCGTCCACTCCAATTCCCACATAATTCCATCTATTATCCAATTGATTATCATTGTGTGGTTTATCCGCCGCATACATCCATTCAATTATGTGAACTCCATTCAATCTATACCCATAACTAATATTTTCTCCAAGAGAAGTAAAGCCTAATTTATCAAACCCATCTTCATTTTCCAAATAATTTTTAAATCCTTCATGTTTGTCCACTGATTTCATTCCATTCAAATATTTTGCCCGAGTTTGCGCAAAACTCACCAATTTTTCATCCCAAGTCAGCACTTGTGATCCATGCCTTTTCCTGTATTCATTCAAAGCCTCAAATATTTCTTTTGCTGTTGCCATCTTTTCGTCTTCACCTATTTTCATTACCCAAGTTACGTCGTCAATTTGTTTAGCCACCCCCCAAGGCTCATTATCCACCGTCGGTGTCGGCAAAACCGTTTTCTTTTCTATTTTTTTCACTGGTGCCACTATTTTTTCTTCTTTTTTTATTGGAGTTGGGTTAATCTTTATTATTTGTCTAATTTCTGGATCAACAATTTCCCTAAATTTATCTAAATTTTTATATAAACCAATTATTATTACTATTTCTATTGTCAAAATTATCCATTTTCCCAACTCTTTTAACTTCATTAACTTATTATAAAGTAATCCTTTTCTTCAGTTAGAATTAAGCTTCTAAATCTAATATCATCATATATGAAAAATAAACTAACCCTTATTATCCCTTTAGTTTTAATCTCTTCCGCAGCTTTTGTCTTATTTAAAATAAAAGGGGATACTCCCACCAACATCTCCACCGAGTCTACCAATTTAAATCAAAATCAAACCGATCAAAATTCTGTTACTATCGTTTTACAAAAACTTTCTGTTCTTTCAAACCGTTGTCGTGGTTGTGGCAAATGCACCCAAATCGACCCTCAACATTTTGAAATGAGTGGGGGAAAAGCTGTTGTTATTTCCTCTACTAATCTCAATTCCTCTGACTTAAAATTAGCTATTAACAATTGTCGTGATCAAGCTATTACTTTAGAATAAAAATATTATGCAAAGTTATTATTTTATACCCATTCTATCAATAGTTTTTATAGCTTATCTTTTCAGTCTTTTTTTGGTTAAATCTCAAAAAATTACCCTTATTCACCACCGTCGTTTTTGGAATTTTGTTTTATTAATCACTTTTTTAGTTTCCGGAATTTTGGGACTTTTTTTGGCTTTTTCTATCGATCAAAAATTATCTCTCGCCTGGTATTTACCCCTCATCTGGTATCACGTCGAGTTTGGTATTGTCATGGCTTTAGTTTCTCTCATCCATATTTTTTGGCATCTTTCATATTTTAAGGTAAAATAACGCTATTAATCGTTATTTTTATCATGTTTCCAAAAAAAATCGATACTAATTTCAAACCCGATATCCTCATTGGTCTTTACGTTTTTTGTATTCTCACTGCCGAAATCATGGGGTCCAAAACTTTTCCTCTTTTTCAAATTTTTGGTTTCAATTTAAGTGGCTCAGTTGGTATGTTTCTCATTCCTTGGATTTTTTCCATCAATGATATTTTTATTGAGGTTTTTGGCATCAAACGAGCCAAAAATCTCGCCAAGATTTCTATCTTAGTTGTCTTTTTACTTATTTTATTATCTGCTTTTGCCATCGCTCTTCCTCCTACCGCTCGTTACGCCGCCACCAACGATGCTTATCGTCAAATTTTTTCCCAATCAATCCGTATTTCCATCGCCAGTCTTATTGCCATTGCCGTTTCCAATTTTACCGACATCCATATTTTTTATAAATTAAAACAGAAATTAAATCGCTACGGTCTTTGGTTTCGCAACAACTTATCCAATCATTTAGCCATCCTCCTTGACACTGTTGTCTTTATGACCGTTGCTTTTTATTCCTTGGACAAATCTTTTTCCAGTAATTTTTCCTTTTTGTTAGGCCTCATTATTCCTTATTGGATTCTAAAAGCTCTCATGTCCAGTATTTCTACCCCTTTCGTCTACATGGGCATCAAATGGCTTAAAAAATAATGATTCAAAATTTTTCTCAAGCCATCTCTTATCTTCGTCGTGCCGTCCCCAATAGTAAAAATCGTTTCCCAGGGGACTTGGGTCTCACTCGTCAAACTGAAATTTTACGACTTTTGGGCAATCCTCAAAACAAAATCAAAGTTATTCATATTGCTGGTACCTCCGGCAAAGGTTCAACTGCTTTTTATCTCAGTTCATTATTGGTAAGTCATGGATTCAATATTGGTCTCACTCTTTCCCCTCATTTATTAGATATTCGTGAACGTTTCCAAATTAATAATAAATTTATTTCCCCAAAAGAATTTGTCGATTATCTCAATCAAATAATTCCAGTTATCGAAAAAATCAAAACCACCAATTTAGGTAACCCTACCTTTTTTGAAATTCTCATCGCCCTCGCTTTTTACATTTTTCATCAAAAAAAGGTTGATTATGCCGTTATTGAAACTGGCCTCGGGGGACTCATGGATGGTACCAATACTATTACTTCACCAGATAAAATTGCCGTTTTTACCAAAATTGGTCTTGATCACACCAAAATTCTTGGCCCCAACATCACTACTATTGCCACCCAAAAAGCGGGAATAATTCATCCCAAAAATACAGTCTTTTCTATTAATCAAATTCCTAGTGCCAAATTAGTTTTTAATCAAGCCGCCCAAAAAAATCAAACCACTATTACCTACATTCAACCCAAAATTAATTTTAAAAATATCGTTCCCAAAAATTTTTCTCTTTTTTATGATTTTTATTTTCAAGATTTGTTCATTCCCAAATTAAAAATTAATACCATTGGCCTTTATCAAATAGAGAACAGCGCCCTCGCTTTAGGTGTTTTTCAATTTATTTCTCTTCGCGACCATTTTAATATTAATATTTCCAAAATCAGATCAGTTTTTTCCAAAATAAAATTTTATGGCCGAGTCGATATCCATCAAACTAAAAATCAACTTCTCATTTTAGACGGCGCCCATAACCCTCAAAAAATGATTGCCCTCATCAAGAGTCTCAAAACTTTTTTCCCTGAAAAAAAGTTTACTTTTGTCCTAGCTTTCAAACAACGCAAAGACTTTGCCAAGATGCTAAAAATGATTATTCCTTTAGCCAAAAATATTATCATCACCAGTTTTGTTGTCACTTCTCAAGATATGATCCATCTTTCTCAACCACATCAAAGCCTCGTTAAAACTTTTAAAAAATTAAATTTTTCCGACTTTCAAACTATTCCCGACCAATCGCTTGCTCTCGCCGCTGCACTCAAATCAAAAAACAATATTGTTGTTACTGGGAGTCTTTATCTACTTGGTGAAATCTATCCCATACTAAAACAAAAAAACATTTAAATTTTATATCACAGATACACATAAACACCCTATCTTTACATTAATTTACAGTTAGTCTAACATTAATTAGATTAATTATTAATTTCTTAAAGGAGGTGAAATTTTGTGAAACAAAAACCTTTATATCTCGTTTGTCTGGTGTTAGTAGTAGTTGGCGGACTTAATTGGGGACTAGTAGGTCTTTTAAATTTTGACTTAGTTGCTGCCATTTTTGGAAACATGTCATTTTTATCTCGTCTTTTCTCTGCTTTAGTCGGACTCTCTGCTATCTACTTACTTATTTCTCTTATCAAAAAAAAGCAGTAATGGCATTCTTTGGTGGCAGAATTTTCTGTCACCTATAGTCTGCCTTTGCTTCTAAATATTCTTCAATCTCTCTCAGTAATTTTTCTGTTGGTTTTCGACAATTGCAATTTTTATTATGTTCTATATGCCAAATCATTCGTTCTTTTTGTGTTGGATTTTTTGGCATTTTATTTTTTAAGTGCCATTCTTTATTGATCATAATTTGTTAAAAATAATTTATAACCTAAATCAATCAAATATTGATAATTTTTCTTTCTAAAATCCAATATAAAAGTTTTGTCATCATCCAAATTTAAATAAATTATTTTTTTATTTATCTCCTTCATTTTTTGCAGGCTGATATTTTTTTGCATTGTCGCTACCGACGAATACAAAACATCTATCCCCAAACTTTTTTCATCAACTTTCTTTATTGGTCCGGTAATATCCGAAACAATTATTTTATTTGCCTCTCGAATCAAATTTACCGGAACATTATTTATCACTCCGCCATCTACCAAAAAACTTTCATCAAACTTCAATGGGGGAAATACTCCTGGAATCGAAATTGACGCCATCAACCCAGGAAAAATTTTCCCCTCTTCAAAAATTATTTCCTCATTATTATTTATATCCGTTGCATTAAATCTCATCTTAATTTTTAATTCTTCAAAATTTTTCACTCCAATATAATTTGTCAAAAATTTTTCCATCACCTGGTATGAATTTTTATTCATCCCTAAAACCATTGCTTGTATCAATTTCAAAAAATTTAGATCATTGGTAACTTTTTCAAAATTAATTTCTGGATTGGCCGCATACATCAATCCGATTATTGCTCCAATCGATGTCCCGCTAATTTCTTCTATTTCAATTCCCATTTTTTGGATCCCTTTTATCACTCCCATATGGAAAAAACCTCTCACTCCACCACCACCCAAAACCAGTCCTATTGTTTTTTTGAAAAACATCTCTAAAATATTCTAACCCTATGTTTACCAAAACCAAATCAGTTATTCGACTTCCTATTTTCAAAGCCCTAATTTCTTTGGCTATTCCCATCATTTTAGCCAATCTTTTTCAGGCCATGTATCAACTCACCGATTCTTTTTGGGTTGGTCGTCTTGGTGCCGCAGCCCTAGCTGCCGTTTCTATTTGTACTCCCATCATTTTTTTCACAGTTTCCTTGGGTATTGGTTTTGCTATTGCTGGGTCTATATTTGTGGCTCAATATTTTGGTGCCAAAAATCATGCCATGCTTTCTCATGCTGCCGCCCAAACTACTCTCATGATTGTCTTTACTTCCATTATTTTCAGTACCATCGGCTATATTTTTTCTCCTCAAATTCTTCATTTCATGGGAGCCAACTCGGAAATTTTTGATACCGCTCTTGGTTTTCTTCGAGTTTCTTTTTTAGCCATCATTTTTAATTACACTTTTTTTATGTTCCAGTCTATTATGCGAGGTATTGGTCGTCCCCAAATTCCCGTTTACATTGTTATTGGCACTGTTTTATTAAATTTTATTCTTGACCCTCTTTTCATTTTTGGTTGGGGATCAATTCCTGCTTTTGGTGTCCAAGGTGCTGTCGTCGCTACTATTATTACTCAAGCCATTGCTTCCATTATTGGTTTTTCAATTTTATTTGGTGGTAAATTCGGTATTCACCTCAAAATTAAAGATTTCATTCCCGATTTTAAATTTATTAAAAAATCTTTTTTGATTGGTCTACCTGCATCCATCGATCAATCCAGTCGCAGTTTATCTATGGCCGTTATGACTTCACTGATTGCTGGATTTGGAACTACCGCTGTTGCTTCTTACGGTGCTGGCTCCAATATTTTCCAAGTTGTTATGTTTATTGGTATTGGTTTAGCCGTTGCCAATGGGACTTTAGTTGGTCAAAATATTGGGGCCAATCGTCTTGATCAAGCCGTCAAAGTTTCCAAAATTAGTGCCGTCATTTCTTTCGTTTCCTTGTCATTCTTAGGTCTAATTATCTTTATTTTCGCCAAAAGTTTAATCGCTTTTTTTATTCCCAATGATCCATTAGTTATTCAAAAAGGAGTTGAATATATCAGAATTATTGCCATTTGTTTTGGATTTATTGGAGTTCAAATGTCCCTTGGTAATGTCTTTACTGCTGCTGGTCAAACTTCAGTCTCTATGTTTTTAACTATTGTTTCTCAATGGCTTATTCAAGTTCCACTTTCCTATTTTCTTTCCAAAACTTCCTTTGGTCTAAATGGTATTTGGTATGCCGTTCCTTTTACTAATATTTTAATTACCATCGTCGCTTTTATTTTATACAGCCAAGGCGGTTGGAAAAAGGTCAAAATTATTGAAAGAGATATACTTGTCGGCGATGTTACTGAAGAGGTTTTGGTTGAAGAAGGAAGACATTAGCCGCAATTGGAAATTCTTTTGGAATTGAGGAAAGTAATATCGGTTCACTTGATGTTGGAACTGAAACCCTAATTCTTTCATTTCTTCTTCCTTCACTCCAAGCTACTCCATTTTTTACTCTTCCTTCAGTATATGTTTTATAAGTTTCAAAATTGCATTCTCCAGAAGCATAACTGGTCAAATCAAACAAAAACTGAATCATCCCCGAATTTTTTCGGCCGCTCGATTTCAATTCAGGCAAAACTATTCCAGTTTCCAATTCATATTTTTTAATAAATTCTTTCGTCCATTCTTTGTAGTCATCAACTATTTCGTCTCCCCAAACAGCTCTTACTCCCATTCCTCTTTCTTTTTCTGAATAACCCCTCAAACTCTCTTTATTTTCTCCACTCAAATTTTCAAAATTAGCTCCATAACTTGTCAACACTTCTTTCAACACTCCTACATCCATTTCTTCCACAATTTGTTTTTCAGAAATATTTTTCACCCAATCTGATACCAAAGCATGTTTTTGTCCAGATTCACTATTTATTTGTCTTTCAGTTGTCATATACGAAATTATATCTCAAAATTAAACTTTTCTAGTTTCAATTGGGAACATAGCCATTTTTTCCTCGACAAGTCCACGAATATAAGTGTTTTTTTCAGGAGTTCTATCTAAAACTTGTAAACATTCTTCTTTGGTAGTGGCCTTATTTATTGCTTTAGTTAAATATCTCATTCGAAGATCATTACACCTAACCCTTTCCAATTCTTCGTCGTCTTCACAACTAGAAGTATTTTTTTCCAAAATAGCTTTATGTCGAGTGTCAAATTCTTCAATAATTCCACCAAATTCAATAGAATCTTTCTTTTTTTCTACTATTTCCCACAATTTTGGATATCTTTCTGGATTCAATTCAGAAAGAATTCGATCACAATCTTTTACTGTCTGGGCAATACTCACTCCTTTACTAACTAATTCCTGTCGAGCAACATCAAAACCAATAGCTGCTTCATCATCCTCACCTCTAAACAAAATCTCATTACAATCTTTGTCGTATTCAATAAACAATTCATCCATCGGACTAATACTATTTTGATTTAAAGTTTCTGCCATAAAAATTCTCCTTATGTCTAAAAAACATTTAATATTTCCAGATGTTACCACCAAATATTGCATTAGACAAATTGATTTTGACTTAAGTTGTATAATATAATCAGGTATTTTCGAGACGAAATTTCAATAACACTGTCTTCACTCTCTATCTTATTTTTACCCTCTTTCTGTGCCTAAATGAGATATTATAAAAAGATGTCAAATATTAAGTTAAAATTGTTTATGTCTGTTCTCAAGAAAATAACATTTACTTTTCTTATAACTTTATTCTTATTATTTCTTTTTCCTGTTTCAATAAGGGCAATCGGCGACGGTTCATCAATTGAGGCTACTGTCACTCAAATAATTGAAGAAAAAGAAATTGAAGTAATGGAATCTAATCAGCTTTATCAAAAGCTTGAGCTGGAATTATCTACTCCTGATCATAAAAAGATTATTATTGAAAATGGTAACCAACCCATGGCTAATATTATTAAATATGCTGTTAATGATCGAGTATTAGTTGATACTACAACTGGGCTACAAGGAGAGGAATATGTAATTACCGACTTTGTTCGTAAAGATAGTTTAATTCTTTTGTCAATAATTTTTGTAATTCTTTTAGTAGTTATTGCTAAATGGAAGGGACTTTCTTCACTTTTAGGAATGATATTTACCTTTTTTGTTGTTTTTACTTTTATTCTTCCTAAGCTTTTGGCCGGTAACAACCCTGTTTTAATTGCCGTCGGGGCATCTTTAGTAATAATCCCAGTTTCTTTCTATTTGGCTCATGGATTTAATAAAAAAACCACCATCGCCATAATTAGTTCCATTATCAGTTTAATAATCACTGCAATTTTAGCCTCAATTTTTACTCAAATAGGTCATTTAACTGGATTATCTTCAGAGGAAGCGGGAATGTTATCAATCGATCAGGGTAATCTAAACATGAAAGGAATATTGTTGGCAGGAATTGTAATTGGTGCTCTTGGTGTACTCGATGACATTACTATCTCCCAAGCCGCCATCGTTGATGAACTGGCCAACACCGCCAAATTAACCAAAGCCAAAGATCTTTACAGTCGATCAATGGTTATTGGAAAAGATCACATCACTTCCATGGTCAATACTTTAGTTTTGGCTTATGCTGGTGCGTCTTTACCCTTGCTTCTAATTTTTACCAACAACCCTCACCCTTTTTCCGAAATCATCAATTATGAATTAATTGCCGAAGAAATAATTAGAACACTGGTTGGCAGTATTGGCCTAATTTTGGCAGTACCAATTACCACTATGATTGCAGCTAATTTGTATAAAATTAAACATTAAAAGTTACTTTTTGGTCGATTTTGTATATCCATTTATTAAATACAAAATTCCTGGAATAAGAGGAACAGCCAAGTTGACACTGAGATTTGCTTTTGTCAAAAGTCCAACAATAAACCCAATCATTATGGCGGCAACCACCAGCCATCCTCCAACTTTTGGATATTTCCATCCTAAAGCCAAACCAATAAAAACCAATGGCATCATAGACAACGCCACATTTTCCCACACTGAATAGTCAGGTTTAATAAACGGTAACGGATTGCCATACCCAACGTAAAAAGGCAGGGCAAAAACTAAAACACATAAAGCCAATATTCGAGCCAACCATTTAATCATCTTTATACAATTATAGACCTTTTTATTTGTCTTGTTGAATAATTTTTATGGCTTTTCCTTTAACAATTGCTATGGCAATTTTTTTGTAAGCCTTATCTAAAATTCTCCCAAAAGTTGGCTGAGATATATTCATTTTTTTAGCCGCCTCAATCTGATCCAGTCCATCTACATCATGTAATTTTAAAGCTTCTAACTCGTCATGAAACAATTCCTCTTCTTCTAAAGTAGATAGAGGAATACCCCGAGGCTTGAAATACAATACCTCGGGGTTAAAACGTAAACAACGATTTTTTTTAGGTCTCGTCATAAACTTATTTTAATTCTTCTTCTAAAGCTTTACGATAGTCAGACAAAGATTGGAAACGACCTAGTCCACGACCGAATCCTCGACCGCAACCAAAACCTCTTCCAATTCCACCACCACAAGGACCAAGTCCTCGTCCAGTTGATGGACCTTGACCCATTGGTCCTGTTTTATCTCTATTTGGCATATTGCCTCCTAATTTAATAAATTTTTAATAATTACGAATATATATTCATTATAGTACTTATTAAAATAATGTCAACTAAAATTTATCTTTTCCTTAAAATGCTACTATTAATATAGTTATTGATTAATTACATTAATGAAAAAATACTTAATTCTGTCTTTCTTGTTTTTATTAGCCATCACTCCAGCTTTTGCCAAAGGTTCAAATGAAACCCAAGGGCAACAAACAGCTATTTCTACTTCTCAATCGAATACTACTAGTGGCAGTCAAAACACGGTAACCGCATCTCCCACCAGAAAACCAGTTGTTTCACCTACTGGTAATCAGATTAAAAATGCCAATGAAGTCCAAACTCAAAATCAAGGTGAAGATTCTCAACTTAGTGTTAAAACTCAAGAAAGTGAACAATTGAATCAAGCTGTTGATGACAGTTTAACCAAAGTTTCCGATCAAGTTAAAGAGTTGATTGAAACAGTTGGAGCTAAGGGCGGTATTGGTCAAGAGGTTAAAGAAATTGCCCAAAGCCAAACAAAATTACAAGATGAAATAGTTTTAGATGTTACCAAGTTAAATTCTCGAGGAACAGTATCTAAATTTTTTATCGGTTCAGATAAAAAATTAATCCAATCCATGGAACAAAAGATGGAACAAAACCGTCTCATGATTCAACAACTTGAAGAATTAAAACTCCAAACTAAAAATACTAGTGATTTACAACAACTTCAAGAAACTATTGATTTGATGACTTATCAAAATACTTCTTTACAGAACAAAATCGACAAAGAAAGTAAATCAAATGGAATGTTTGGTTGGTTAGTTAATTTATTTAATAAATAATTATTATGATGAAATTAAAAAAAGAAAAAAATAATAAATTAATTTATTTATCATTAGCTTTGATAGTGTTGGCCGTATTATTAATTGCTATAAAACCAATTAATAATCGACAAACTACAAACCAAAATCAAAATACTGTCAATCGCCAAAATTGTTTGGCTGATGATTGTCTTTTGGTTGATAATTTAAACTATCCAGCTGGTGAATTATCCCAATCTATCAAAGATGCTTTAGACGAAGCAATTAAAGATGAATATAAAGCTTTGGCCACCTATGAAGCGGTTATTTCTAAACTTGGTAGTGTTAGACCATTTTCCATGATCAAAGGAGCCGAAGAACAACATATCGCTTCCTTAAAAGCTATTTATGATAAATATGGTTTAGTAGCTCCCAAAAATACTTTGTCTGGAAAAATTACAAGCCCAACAACATTAAAAGAAGCTTGTCAAACTGGAGTTGAAGCAGAAATTGCCAATGCCTCTCTTTACCGAGATAAACTTTTACCCGCAGTCAAGGATTACGAGGATATTACTGGTGTCTTTGTTAATCTGATGAATGCTTCGCAAGAAAAGCATTTAGCTGCTTTTGAAAGATGTAATTAGACAAATCCCACTAATTACTTCAAATCCATTTTCTTTGGCTAGTTTTTCTGCCTCTAAATTTAGAGTACCTTCTTGGAACCAAATTACTGGTTTTTGATTAGAGTTAATTATTTCTTCAACAATTGGTAAAACTTGATCTGATTTACGAAAAATATCAACAATGTCAATCTTAATATTTAAAGGAATATCACTAAAACTAGAGTAGGATTTGACACCAAAAACACTATCAATATTTGGATTTACAGGAATAATTGTCAAACCTTGGGAAATTAAGTATTCAGCCACCTGATAACTCGGACGGTCAACTTTGTCCGACAGTCCAATTATTACGATTGTTTTTGATTTCTTCAAAACTTCATCAATAGATATCATCACCCCAAGAATAACATTTATAAAAATTCGATACTAATGCGGAAGGGATGGGAGTCGAAATATTAGACCTATATTAAAAATAAGTTTATTTTTATTGGTAGACTAGGCATTATTTTAACTAGATATTAGTCAAATCGAGTGTTACAGGATGATAAGATTATTTTTTTTAAATTAAAATGAAATACAACAGAACCTATGGGATTTTTGGTTAGAGTGATTGGGTGTAGAACTAATCTGTCACTATAAAAGAATTTTAATTATTCTCTACTGTATTCCATTTGATAATTTTTTTCTCAAAAAAATCGATCAAATTATATAATCCTATCCCCATAAAACTAATTACAATTAAATTTGCAAAAACAGCAGCAATATTCAAACTATAATAATTAGAAATAATTAAAAATCCTATCCCCTTATTCGCAGTAATAAATTCTCCAACTAACGCTCCAATTATAGCTAAAGAACTTGATACTTTTAAGGCTGAAAAAAGGTAAGGTGAAATACTTGGAATAATTAAACATTTTATCTTTTGATAATTACTAGCTGAGTATATATCGAATAACTCAATTAGATTTTTATCTATAGATTTGATTCCCCTTAATGTGTTTACTAAAGATGGAAAAAAACAAACCAATGCAGCCGTTATTATTTTTGAGTAAAAGCCAGAACCAAACCAAAGAACGAGAAGAGGTGTTATTGCAATAATAGGTATTGTTTTTAATGTTACAGCGATGGACATAATAAGGTTTTCTTGTTTTTTCTTAAAAGAAATAAATATGGCAATTATTATACTAATACAATTAGCCAATAAAAATCCCAAAAGTGACTCCATTAATGTAATAGAACCATTAAAGATAATAATCTTATTATTTAAGACTAATGAATTTAAAACTTCAATTGGGCTTGGAAATAAATAATTTGGAATCTTGAAAATAAATATAAATACCTGCCAAATCAACAAAAAAATAATAATATTAAAAACTTTTTTAATATATTTCATAATTATCATCTTAATAAAGTCCTTATTTTTTTTAGATAAGAAATATAAACTTTGTTATTTTTTATAGTTTGATCCCTTTTTGGAAGATTTATTTTAATTATTTTTTTTATTTTTGCTGGATTTTTAGTTAATACAATAATTTTGTCAGATAAAAAAACAGCCTCATCTATTGAATGGGTAATCATTAATATTGTTTGTTTTGTTTTTTGATGCATTTTAACTAACTTAAAATGAAGTTTACCTCTACTAATTTCATCAATAGAGGAAAACGGCTCATCTAACAAGAGAATACTCGGGTCTAAAGCTAAACTTCTCAAAATTGAAACTAATTGTTGGGTTCCACCAGAAATTTCCCAAATATTTTTTAATGCGATTGACTCTAATTCGACCATTTTTAAAAGTTTAATTGATTTATCTAAACTTTTTTTATCACCATTTAATTCTAATGGTAAAGAAATATTTTTAATAACATTTTTCCAAGGTAATAAATTTGCTTTTTGGAAACAAAAACCAATTTTTCTTTTTTTAAGAATTTCAATAGAATTAACACCATTAACCTTAACAGTACCTTGATAATCATCAATTAACCCTCCTATTATTTTCATAAGCGTTGTTTTACCACATCCAAAAGAACCTAAGATCGAAATAAATTCACCGTCTCTAATGTCTAGATTAATATCATCTAATACTAAAAAATCTCCATACGATTTTGACAAAGATTTTATCTCTATCATTTTCTTATTCTAAAAAATCATTAGTGAAAGCTTTATCAATATCAATAGACTCAGTCATAATTTTTTGATTAATTAATTCTTTTTGCATATTTTCCCAAGTATCCTTATTGGAAAATCCAAGTTTTTCATCTTTAGTAATAATTGGGACACTTGCCTGTAAATAACCTAACTGTGCTTCTTTATTTAAATTTGGGTTTATTTTTAATACTTCATCGATAGATTCATTAAGATTTTTTATGGAATAATTCCATCCTTCAAAACTAGCTTTTACAAAATTTCTTACAAGATCAGAATGATTTTTAATCATATCTTCAGTTGTAAACAATGTATCGCCATAAAAATCAACTCCATAATCTCTAAATCTAATTACATTAGTTTCTTCTCCTTTTATTTTCAATAACACAGGATCATTCATTTCATATGCCATTTTTACATCAACTTGATTTGTTAATAGTTGAGATACATCAGGAATCTGGGCTACTTCTTTTAATTTTGATCTATCTATTCCTTGTTTTGATAAAAAACTGTTATATAAAACTTCATCATTCCCATAAATTACTGCTATTTTTTTGCCAATTAAATCTTTTGGTGTAGTTATATTTTTTTCTTTTAACGAGATAAGTGCCTCTGGTGTTTGTTTATAAATAACACCTATTGCAACTATAGGAATACCTTTGCTACGTGCCAAAATTATTTGATCTGCCCCGACTATTCCAAAATCATTTGCACCAGAAACTACCATTTGAACAGGTGAAATATTTGGACCACCTGGTTCAATTTTTACATTCAAATTTTTTCCTTTGTAATATCCTTTACTATTTGCTATAAAAAATCCGGAAAATTGGGCTTGGTTAATCCATTTTAATCTTAAAGAAACATCACTTTCCATCTTTATGGATTTTGAAACTTCGTTTTTATTTTTATATGTAATAAAAATAATTATTAATACAAGACAAATAAATCCAAAACAAAATAGTTTCTTTTTCATAATTTCTATATATTAACATGTTGTTTATTAGTTGACAATTGACATATATCAATTAATATTGTAACCTACCATCAAATTATGTCATTAGAAATAATGTTCGGAATAAATGCTTCAGGGAAGGATAGTCTAGTCAAAGAATTAAAAAGTAAGAGAACTAATATTGAAACGACCACTGAAACTAGGTTGTTAATGTATCATTTGGGTTATATATCTGATTTTAGAGCGGAAGCACCAGTAGATAAAGCCTCCTATAAAGCATTAGAAAATACTCCTCAGCCAAAAGTAATTGAAATAACCAATTCTATATATAAAGAAACCTTAGATGCATTTAGTGAGTCAGAAACAGAATATTTTTTACTATCACATTTAGTTTTCGCATTAACTATTGATAAAGATAAACCTATATATTTAACCGATCGATCCGTACCATCTTGGTATCGAGATATTGGTCGAAAATTCGTTCAAGTAGTATGCGACCCTGAAGAAATATTAAGGCGTCGATTAAAAGATAAAGATAGCGGAGTTAGAGATAGAGGTAATATGGATTTTTTAGAAGAAATTGTAAAACATCAATCTCTTTGTGAGACTGAATGGCAAAAACTGGTTGGAGAATTACCAGAATCAAGGTATATAACCATAGTAAACAATGACTCAAAAATAGCGGTTAATCAATTAGAAACTTTTTTAAACAACTAATTTATGAATAAGGAAAAAGTTACATTTAATAATGAAATAAATTCCTGCGTTAACGAAAAGGTTATTTATGACAAAAAAATTGCTAGGCAGACTGCTGGTATGATTATAGGAACTGGTTCATATGTAGTTAAATACGACAGACCAAAAGATGAATGGATTAAAATGCCTGATGGAAAGATAATTCCTTGTTATTGTAACTGCCGTTACATTAACAGAGATCCCATTTCTACTAGAATTATTGGAAATAATTTTTCGGCAATGATTAAAGATAAATACCCTGATGCTGAATTAATAGTAGGATTAGAAACTGCTGGTATTTCTTGGGGATCTAAAATAGCATTGGATTTAGGGTTACCTTTTGCTTATGCTAGGGGAAAGGCTAAAGGTTATGGAACAGGTAATTTAATTGAATGTAACCCACCTAAAAAATTGAAGACTGTTGTAGTTGATGATGCTTTTTTCTCAGGAGAATCTGTAGATAAAGCGATTAATGCTATTAAAGATGAATTGGATGGAGAAGTCTTAGGTGTGGGTTTTATAGCCAACCTAAATAACTTAAATCATAATGAGGTATATGAACAACTGTCTGAAAAAGGGATTGATTTTTGCTCATTGACTGATTACTCCTATATTTTGTCAGTTCTTCAAGAAGAACAAAAAATCAATAAAAACCAAGCCTCTGAGTTGACTCAGTTTTATGATAGTCCAACTACTTTTTTGTGGAATCAGAATTAATTAATATTATCTATGGATATTTTATTTGCTACTACTAATCAAAACAAAATTAATCGAATTAGAAAATTGATTAAAGATACTGATATTAATTTAATATCTTTAGCTGATCTAGATTACAAAATTGAAGAACCAGAGGAAAATGGGAAAGATGGAGTTGAAAATGCTGTTATCAAAGCCAAATATTATTATCAAAAATTGAAAGTTAAAATACCAGTTTTAACTCAAGACGATACTCTGTTTTTATCAGAAGTTTCAGAAGAAGATAACCCTAAAAAAGATATTAAATTACCAGTTATCAAAAAATATTGTCAATTTACTGATGAATTTGCTTATCAGTACTATTCAGATTTGATTAAAAAGTATAATCCAGAATACTTAGATATGGAATTCAAATATGGACATGCTATTTGTGGAGAGAATTTTTTGGAAGGATCCAAATCATCTTTACCTGGTCGATTATATACTCAAATTAATACTACTAGAACCCTTGGTTATTTTTTAGCTGATATGATGAAAGTAAACATCGGTGGAGAATGGAAATATTATTCAGTTTTAAGTGAAGATGAATTAATTCAACAAGATTCAGATATAAAAAGATCGATTAACAATCTTTTAATGAAATTTAATTCTTTAAAATAAATTTTTGAAATTTCAGTGTTACAGGATGTAAAACCAAAAAATGTTGTTTTTAGAAAAAGTATGAGGGAAAGTTAGAGATTTGTAGCTATACCACATAAATTTAGTGGAAAGACAGGCTAAATGCGGAAGGGATGGGAGTCGAACCCACATGCCATTTCTGACGCAGGTTTAGCAAACCTGTGGCTTACCATTCGCCGCACCCTTCCATAAAGCGCTTCAAGTATACCAAATTTTTCCTTTTTGCTTTATTATTAGATTATAATGGCTCAAGATT
>Ga0265297_10002027_pt1 | contig 43419 bp, 74 predicted proteins | sample Munlanlwell13791_FD_192502 | JGI IMG/M metagenome (GOLD analysis project Ga0265297, IMG submission 192502) | Leachate microbial communities from a municipal landfill in Southern Ontario, Canada - Leachate well 137-91 | ecosystem: Engineered > Solid waste > Landfill > Unclassified | place... | reverse complement strand
CCATGCAGTATTACCCAAAGTTTAAATTTCCTATTCCAATATCCCAATGTATGCTTAGACATGCTTTATCCATTCCGCACAAGCCCATACACTATTATAAAGTTTCTTTGAATATTGAACATCCTTAAAATCCCGCCGCACCATTATCCTATTCAAATTTCTTTTTAATCTTGTACAATAACCACCACCATTATAGTTAGGACATTTACGACATACAATTCTTTGTTTATACTTGTTCATACCACCATGCAATACCACCCAAAGTCTGAACTTTCCACCCCAATATTCAGGTGTACGTCTAAGCATGAATAGACCCCATTTTTATGCTGTTTTGCAGGGCCAATTTATTACGCTTACAATATACCTTACACATAAAAATATTATAGCATAATTTATACCTGTTGTCAAGACCTTTTTGCCCCTACAAGATACCCTAGTTTGTCGATAGCAGAGTATATCAGAGTGATATCATTTTGATATATCCTGCCATGTTCGGCCCATCCGTAATAGGTCAGGGCATTGTACATAGAACATATCCTAACAGGGTCATACTAAATTCTAGCCCCGCAGAAAAAAATAAAAATTTACTTCTTAACAATTTCTACTAGGTCTGAACAATTCGCAACCTGCTCATCTTGCATAATTTTTATACCTCTCGGCGGGGAAAATCAATTCAGCAAAATTCTGCGTACAGTATATTCTAGAGCCAATCGCAATTCAGGTTCAATACTGCAAAATTGCACTCACACATATCTGTAATAGCAAAAGTCTCCGCAAAAACAAAAAGGGTCAGGACTGCTAACGGTCAACCCATTAGCACTCCTCACCCTTCTTGCGAGAGGTCAGAGACATGGCGTTCCCTGACCCCTCTATCTCAATTGGAGTCGAGATTCTTAATACTTCTCCACCGTGGCCTTGATGTCCTTGACGTACTGTTCAAGTTTCTCTTTGCTTGCGTCAAGTTGGGCCAACTCAGCATGAAACCTTTTCATGAACAGTTCTTTATCAGCCTCGTTCAGTTTCTTGGCGGCTTTCACAGCCTGACCCCACAACGCATCCATTTCATCATCGAACTTTTCTTTGTCGGACTTCATGTTGCTCTCCTAGTCCAAGTCGGACAGCGTATGCCACTTGAAGAAAATCATGCCGTAGATATCCACGATGTTCTCGCCCGTTTCGGGGTTCTTCTCCATCTTGACGGCACCCGACTTCAGAGCCTTCTGAAAGCCCTTGTCGATTTTGTCAAGGATTTCAAGTTCGTCCTTGATGTTGACGAGGAAGAGAATGGTCAGTTCCTCACGCTTGTCGTTGACATCCTTCGGGTTCTTCATATTGACGAAATACTGAAAGATGTCGAAGGCCTTATCGGGTGAGGTCTTGACAAGTTTTTCCTTGTTGATGAGTTCGTTGCCGACCTTCTGATTGGCGACCAACTGCAACTCCACACGGTCGAAGTACATCCCCTTCTTCAGAATGACATCGACATCGGGAATGTCCTTGGTGAATTCCTTGAAGGTTTCGAACTTGGCGGCACACGCCTGACCTACTGAATCGGAGATTGCATCGGCTTCCCTGCCGCCGTATTTGATTTTACGGGCCGACTTTTCCCACGACCTGAAGGTGGGGAAGTTGCCCTTGCCTTGGTCGAGCTTGTACAGAACATTCTTGTCCTGTTCCTTGTTGAACTGAAGGAAGGCGATAAGGGTTTCATCGTAGCCGTGCCCGTTCGCCATGTACTTGACAAAGCCATCGTAGTCGATATCGAGGGCGATATGGTCGAAACGGTTTTCAAGGGCGATGCTCATTTCGAAATGAACACCGCCATCTTCGGGACGGTTCCCCGCCGCAATCACGATACAGCGGTCGGGAAGGCGATAGTCGCCAACCTTGCGGTCGTTGATAAGTTGATAACCTGCGGACTGCACCATGTCCGAGGCCAACGGAAATTCGTCAAGCAGAAGGAAGATGGGATGCGTGGACTTGGGGTCGGGCAGGATGGAGTTGAAGCGGATGAACCCCGCCTTCATGTTGACGGTATCGTAGAAGGGCGCACCCTTGATTTCCACGGGGTCAACTTGGCTGAGGCGCACATCCATCAGGATGTAGCCTTCGCTGTGCTTGTCGAACTCCTTGGTTTCGGCGGCAGTATAGAAACTCCAATTCGAAGCGTCCCAAGGGCGATGCTTCATCAGCATCTTTTCGCTGTACATCGCCACCTTGTTGCCCTTGCCGTCATCGGTCGTGGCCTTCATCCAACTGTCCTTACAGATGGACGCAAGAATCATGCTCTTGCCAATTCCTGGCGGCCCCCAAACGAAAGTGGGAATGTTGTGCTCTAGGTCTCCTGCCTCAACCGCCTTGCAACGACCCGTCATCAGGTCAAGCAAGTGGTTGCGGTAGGCCTTCATGTTCAAACTACGAATTGTCATTGCCATGTCTCGACTCCTTTGTTATGTTATTTTTCTTTAATAAACAAACTCTTGCCGCAATAAGGGCAATGCTCAAAGCCGTTCACCAAGTTCTTGCTCAACCAATTGGATGTGGCTTCGATGCAGGGGATGTACCAATTGGGCTTCACGTTTGCTTTCTTCAATGAATACTTGACATCCCACGCATTCGTCATAACCCATGTACAATCTTTCTTTTTCATGTCTATATTATATCACACTCTTTTGCGTTTGTCAAGCCCTCTATCCTTTATTTCGAAGTCCACCAACTCTTCCAACTTGTCCAAGTATGCGGTCAATGCCATGAACTTATCGTTGCCGCAGACGGGGCAGGTATTGGGATTGTCGTCAACCGCTCCGCACCTGTTACATGCTAGTTTCATCTTTATCCTCTATAAATATGGTCTCAACTAATGCAACGATGATGGCAACGATGAGTAATCCTACCCACGCCCTTAATCCTCTATACCCCGCATGGCGCAACATACTCATGACCACGAATCCGATGAATAGGTTAACAATAAACATTTTCATTTTACACCACCTTTTTTATTGCTTGATAGGGCACCTGCCAAATCTCACCATCATTCCTGATATAAGCCCAAAGGGTTGCGAAGGATACAATCCTGCCGAATCGCAACTGTCGCCCCCAAAATCGTACCCGTTCGCCTTTGCGAAAAGTTACGACCCTGTTGCGACCCTTATACCTTACTGTTACTTTCATTCCTCAATCCTGCTGAAGTGCCAATCCGTGAAGAACCATTTCAGAAAGTCCTTCACCATCTGCCACATTACAGCACCTTGCCGCTGACGCACATATACCCTTTGGAATACTTCAGATAGATATGGACTTGGCGGGTAATGTTGGGTATCTCCACGACCATTCCGATGGGCCGCTTGGTCGAACGGATGAACCTGACTTCGGCGGGAAGGAACGAGCGCATGACCTTTTCGTAGTCCTTCCAATCCTCATACTCATGCTCATCCAACCATCGGTTACGCAGGTTGTCCAACGTCAGGATGAACTTCTTGCTGTTGCCAATCTCTCCGACATACTTCTTGTACGCATCGAGCTCGGCTTGGCTCAGGCTCCAAGATGAATACTGCTTCATGTTACTGCTCCTTCCTTTCGGTGGCATTCAATATCTTCTCTAGATACTTGATGCGTTTCTTGTGCTCATCGCTCAACTTGATGCCGAGCGTCAGCAGGGTCTTGCGGCTCTCGTAGAGCATGCCGAGTTCTTCGGGCCACGATATCATCAGTCGTGAATAGACAGGCTTGCTCATCCTACTGCTCCTTGCTGAGCATGGCGTAGGGAACATTCCAATTGACATGCTGAACGGGTACGAACTGATTGCCCCTGCATTCAGTCTTGACGATGGCACGAGTGCGGTTCAACTTGGTGATGATACCGTGCTCGACCCCACGCCGACCTTTGAAGAACACCTTGTCGCCCACGGCGTACTCTTCGTTGCCTTGGTTAGACTTGGCCCTGATGAACCCAACGATATATTTGTTGAGGTTGATGAGTTCATCGATGCCCATGCTCTTCACGATGTCCATGACCTGATTGACCTTATCGACCTTCAGTTCTTCGTTCATGTTATCTCTCCTTACTTTACTATTGTAAGTTTAGTAACCCTGACAACTATCGGACTCCATTCCTGACCCTCACCAACGATGAAGGCATTGGTGCCCATGATGCTGAACAACTTACCCGTGCACTTGCCGAACCTCTTGGAGTTCCACGTAACCTTCATGTCGGGCTTGAACTGTTTGGCTACCTTCTTCTCACTCACCTTAATCTCTTCATCAAGCCAATTGCGAAGAGCAACGAGTTCATTGTAACTGAACTGTCCATACTCTTGCATCTCTTTGATAGTGCGAGTGGCCCTTGCTATTGCTCTATTGTTTACATTGTTCATACCCACATTGTACCATATAAGATTACACTTGTCAAGGCTGCTGTGAATTTTTCTACTGATAAGATTCAGTAACATTCAACCAGGGCTTAGGGGCTTGACAAGTGGTGGGGTAGTATGGTATAATGGGGGTAGGCGGGGGGTGCATAGGGGGAGGGGCCGCTATAGGGGTATATTGGTATAGGGTGGGCTTGGGCTTAGAGGGTGCTACCTTGGCAACAATTAAACCCGACACCACCCACTTTTTGCATAATCATATAAGCATGCTTTTCGCCCCGTGTAATATTAGGTAATATTAATAAGCATGCTTTCAGCCGCAAATTAATATTAGGTAATATTAATAAGCATGCTTTTCTTTCTAGAATATCTGCAATCGAAATAGTCAGGATTCAGGCATCCCTTGTCTCCGCATGCATGAGGGCAGATTATTTCAGGCTCTACGCACATATGAGGAACTTCAGGATGTTCTAGAGGGACTTTAGAAAGGTCTTTATATTCTTCTAATTTTGGAAGCATGCTTTTAGTCAATCATTCAAAAGCCAAGGGCCAATAACAAAAACCCCAAGCAAAAACCCTAGGATTGATATTAATAATCTACCCCACCAAGATTCTAAAAAATTCAGTATTTTTATAAGCATGCTTTTCTTATTCTTCCCAAAAATCACTATCATAATCTTCAGGGACGAACATTACTTCTATGCTTATTTCCTTTTCAAATTCTCTGACAAAAATTTTAAATCCACCGACATCATGATAGATGAAATCAGGAAGTTCATAAAAGGCTTTAATGGCACTATCTACAAAGGATAAGACCCCTTCTTTTAATTGAGGGACAGTTGGCACTCCGTTTACTTGAAAATCTTCTCTGTTTATATGCCATTCCCAATTTAAAAAGGTCATGATTTTATGAACCTTTTCCCAATCGAATTCTTCAATTAACTTTTCTTTGAATTTGTCAAAATCTTCTTTCTTCATGCTTTCTCCTTTTCATGATGTATAAACATAGTCCGTAACGGTATAACTCGTACACCACAAGTCGCCCGTCCCGATTGTTCCTGACCCGCCGTAAGTAATTGAAGCGGTCGATGTTGAAGTTACTGAATAAGTAAGCAAAGTGCTTTGAAGGTATATGGTCGGGCCGTTCCTGCTGTCGAATCGTTCGTCCGTGATAATGCCTCTCTTCACAACCCGACAATGAATGTGTCCGCAGTTGGGGCATGCAAGTTCGTAATTGCCGTCCATGCTCAGGTCGATTGGGAACTGTACATAACCGTTGCAAGCATGACAATGGAGTTCCTGCATTTCCTTGGTATTCTCGTTCATTCTTCACTTCCTTTCTTCACTTCCCTCTAAAAGAGCATGCTTTAATTCCCATCCTATCCAAGCCCATGCGATTGCAAGAATAATCCCGAATGCGACAAGCATGCTTATTTGTTCGTTGCGTTCTCGATGGCTCTTCTCAATTCCGAAGCATCGACTGTGAAGAAACTAGATTGCTTGGGCGGGATTGTACTGCCATTCTCCAATTGAATGTTTATCATCTTGTTGTTGTCCCAATCGCTTGAAACAATTAGAACTCTGTCGTCAGCGATAGCCTCTTCTCCATCGACCTCGTAAATCTTGATTTTATTTACAACGTCCATTCTTTACTCCTCTTCTTTTTCTCTGACCGTGTATGTATCGTAATCCCTGTATGACCCCTTGCCTGTCGTATCAACTCGTGAATGAGTGGAGCCTTCAGGAATGACGAAATAGACGGTTCTATCATCATAAAACCGATAGACTTTGTAGCCGTCAATTTCGAACAGGAGTTCAGGTTTGAAATTGGGATTGGATTTGCTGACGAAGGTTTGCTGAGCGTCCTTTTGACAACCTAGTAACCCTATAATACAAATCAATAAAATAAGTAATTTTTTCATTCTTTCTCCTTTTTGCGGATTATTTGTATCAATGCTAATAGGAATCGCCATATTGAAAATTTGCGTTCGTACCAAGCGCAGGAGTTATTTTTATTAATATACTGCGGTTGTTCTCGGTATCTTTTCTTCGGTCTATCGTAGCCTTCTTCGTAGAAAATATTGTCGGGATATTTGCATTGGTCGTCCGTGTCGATGTCGAACACATTATTGAAAAAATCAGCGCATCGCCAATGCTTGAAATATTTGCAATTGCGGCAGTATGTCTTTTTCATTTTTCACCTTCTACCTTCCGATGACCACCCGTCAACGATAAAAGATAATTCCAATTTTTTTCTATCCCATAACGTAACTCTGAAGCCCCCGCTTTCGACATACCAAGAATCGACTATTGCAAGGCCATTAATATTCTTTTCATTTTCTTTGTCGTTCAGGTGGGCCAAAGTATCTTTGAAAAGTTCGTTCACCATTTTCTTCATCTGTGGAACGGTTGGGGGATTTGAACTGTCCCACCAATTCCAATTCAAGGCTTTCATAGTTTCTTGTACTTTTCCCCAATTAAAATTTTTTATGATATGTTCGATATCTTTTTTGGCTTGTTCTTTGGTTATGTCGCCTTTCATTTTCATTCTTGTCTCGCTCGTGTAGAGATTTTTCTATTATAACTAGCCCTGTTCTAATTCCGATATGTGAACCAAGTATCCCAAGCCGTTGATTTTTCCGTAGAGTACCTCGTCATTATTCGGGACTCGTGGATTCGCCAAGGCCGTCCGCATGGCGTACCCCAAGCATGCGATGTTGCCATCACAGAACATCCAAGACTTTCCCGCTACCCTGTCCCACCAATCTTCAATCAGGATTTTGTTCCCGCCGAGTTCGTTCGCTTCGGCCTTGATTTTCACCGTCTTGTTCGCCAACGGGCTTTTTTCGTTATGCATTTTTATTCTCCTTTAAAAATACTTAGAATCGTTTGGAACAGATTTCGTCTCGGCTTGTACCACACGCAGTTGTTGTACTTGTTTATATGACTTGGATGTTCCCTATGCTTTCTGTCGGGTTCATCGTAGGAGTTTTCGTAATAGATGTTGTTGGGATGTTCACAACTTTCGGAACAATCGCTGAAGAAAGTCATTCCTTTTGAAAACCTGCATTGTTTGCAGAATACAATTTTGCCATCTTCCCTCGGTTTCATTCTTGACCTTTTAGAATCTAGCATGTTGATATCGGGAGACATTTTTACCACCCTTTCATCAGTTCAATGTCTTTGCATTCATCGGGTATGTAAAGGTCGAACCAAAAAGAGTTGTAATGTGCTTTGCAATACCGCATGCTTCTGTCTTTCATAAGAAAAGGTTCAAGTATTTTGGCCTTGTGTAAATCACTCATTCCCTTTAAATCCATGTGCTGAAGAATGAATTTCGATTCGTTGTAGTCATCAATTTCATAATTGATGGTACTAACGGATATGGGAACAGCGACCCAAGAAAAAGCCGCAACGACCGCTAAGATAGCACCTATGACGGTGCAGGGTCCAGATGGTTTTTCTTTGAAAGACAAAAAGATGATTATACCCGCTATTACAGTCAAGATAAAAGGTAACATTCTTAACCTCCTCGTTCGTTCACTTATATTATACCACACCTTGTAGTGGTTTTCTGCTGTTTGTTGCGGAATCTTAAAAAATTATTTTTTCGAATTTTTGTAGCTTCGAAAAAGTGTTGCGTAAAGTGCAATCTTTTGCGTATTAGGCTTGTTTTTACAGATAATCCGCAAGATAATGCGGTTTATAGTTTCAATCCGACTTCGCCGTTTTCACATATATAAGCTCGGAGAATGGCGGGTTTGATATTTCCCGTGAAGCACCCAAGCGTATTGTAATCAACTAAATGCGAAAGTTTCACCCTGTCAAACACAATTATTACAGGACTGCTTTGTTCTCGTTTAGCCGTTTGATTTGCCTCTTCCTTTGCCGTATCTAAATCATCGGTTGCATAAAGACGGTTTACATCGTAAGTGGCTTTCATCATTCTAAAATCGTGAAGAGACGTGCCGTGATATAAGTATAATAATTTTGTATCCATGTTTTTGTTATTGGGGAGGGCGTATCATATTGACATCATCGCTAGGGTGCTTGGCTCCTATTTTGAATCCGAAATGCTTGTAGAAAGGAAGGAGTTTATCCAAGGGGGTTCCGTAACTAGCGGAAGCGATGAGTTTGATTCCGACTTCATTTTTGTCTGCAAATTTTATGACCTCTCTCATGGCTTCAAATCCTGCAACGGGTGAGGATTTGATGGACGGCCTTTTCTCGATGCGGTCGAGCACGATGTAATTATCGTAATCGTCCCATTCCAAGCGCAGGGTAACGCCGTAGGTTTCGAATATGTCAGCGGCGAGATTTACGAGTTCATCGTACATATTTACAGTATTGAATTTCATGTTTCTTTAGGAAAAAAGGAATAAAATTTCTTCTCTACATATTCCCGTGAATATTTTAGATTGTAGAAAAGCCAAATCCTGTCCCTGAAGTCTGCTTTTCTTGCTTCTGTTCGGCCCGAATAAAGCCATTGTTTGTAATAGGCCTTGCATTCACACCACAATCTGTATTTCCGAATGAGGTAAAGGTAGGAGTGAATAATAAGGCCGTGGGTCCAGAACTGCCGAACGTGCTCTATTTCGTGCTCTAGAAGCCCCCTGTCCTTTTCATAAGAAGCCCCTATTATTACAACGGGGCCGATGGTCTTGCCCCTGACCACGTAGCCTTTCCCCTTTTGAACTTTATTCACATAAAAGATAAGGGCAGGAAACCTGAAACTTAATCTCATACCTATATTTATTGGGCGGGGCTATTCTATTCTCTTGATTTTTGTTGCCTTTATTCTAGGTATAGAGAATTCATTTCCTTCTACTATTTCAAGTTTTTCGTAGTATTCAGGTAAACCATTATCAGGAAGTCTAAAAACTTTTTGCGTTTCTTCTAAACCATTGACCCCTAATTTTATCGCTTCCTCACAAGGCAAAAATATAAAAGTGGACTCTTCTTCTTCTATCACTATTCCATTATTATTCATATTAATTTCTCTTTTTTCTACTACCTGATGAATGATGTTGAATTTTCTTTTCGGACAGACTTCACAATAATCGTATCGAGTTACTCCATCTTTGACCAATAAGCCGTGGCCTACATCTTTATTATCTCCTGGCCACTCACAACCGCATCGCAGAATATTTCGCAGACGGAGTTTGTCGTTATGAGTAATCGGACATCTATCGTCTCTTTTTAGCATTTGGTTTCTTGTTCAACCTGTCGAATTCCTTTTTGGTTATTTCCTTGAAGTCAACAAAAATCGGGTCGTTGATAACGATACCCGTTTCTTGTTCAACCTGTCGAATTCCTTTTTGGTTATTTCCTTGAAGTCAACAAAAATCGGGTCGTTGATAACGATACCCGTTTCTTGTTCTCCTGTCCAAAAAGCCATATTTTTGCTCAGATAAGTTTGAGCCTTCCTCAATGCTAAAATATAAACTGTATCTTCTTTTATATTTTTCTTTTCTTTTCTTTGTGTTTCCCTATTAAATTTATAAAGAAATTTAAAGATTTCAACCTTTTTTGATACAGGATGGTTGTGATGAATATTGTACAAAAAATAATGCACTTCATAATTCAACCACAAGTCCCGCAGTTCTTCCAATTTCTTTTTGTGCTCTTCCTCTTCCTTTTCTTTAGGATTATTCAGATTGAAAAAATTCTTAATAGTTTGAAGATTCATATTTTTCTCCTTCCTTCAGTTCCACTATACACATGCTGTCGTGGCTGTCTTGGTAACGAGATAACAGGAATTGTTTTCCTGTTTTCTTGTCGGTAATAATGTAAAAGTCCATATCCTTTCGACTTGCGGCAAAAGATATTTCCAATCGACCCTCGTTTCTAACCGTATCCTGCTTCAGAAGTTGTTCGTTCTTTTTCTCTCGTTTTTCCATTTCTGCAATTTCATCGCATGCAAAAAATAAAAAACAGAAAACCAAAAGGATATAAAAACTAAAAATCAAATTCATTTTTTTCATTTTTACCACCTTGGGGTGATGGCAATATTACCGCTACCATGATTGTAAACAAGGAGATATTCATGCCCATTGTCTCGTATCCGATAGAAGGTGAACATATCTTGGGAACTGATTTTAGTAATAGTAATCGCAGGATTCTCTCTCATCTGCTGAAGTTCCCGCTCCGCTTCCCTTCTTGTCTCGACCACATCTACCCTGCTGTTCTTTTTCTTATTCTTATCCACGGCTACTTTGATATTCGGGATAGCAATGGCGAGAATAATCCCCACAATCGCAATACAAATCAAAACCTCAATCAGCGTAAATCCTTTTTTGTTTTTCATTCTTTTCTCCTTATTAATCTATTAATCTATTATTAGAGGACAATCTTCAGGAAAGCCTGTATCACATTCAGGATGGGAAATGATATATCCATTGTTAGGGGCTTGGGGATGGTCGCAAGTCATGACATTAAAATCAAGTCCGTTGTAGGGGCATGCATTCCAACAATGGTCGATATCAACAATAATCTTTTTTTCAACTATCATTCTTTCCTCTTTCGTTTTTATTTCGATTGTTCTTTTATGGCCCTCACATTCGGACATAAATCGGGATTCATTTCCCTCAGCTCTTCGATGGCATGGTCTAGCGTTTTGTTGGCAATGAAGAAAGATGCAGGGAGTTGCATTTTCTCAGCCATCATTTCCAAGTCAAGAAGTTCGATTTCACGAGCACCAATCATCGAAGAGCCGAATTCCCGCACGGCTGAGATAAAGGAACCGTTGTATTTCTGCACTCTTCTTTCAGGTGTTTTATATGTTCCCATTTTAACTCCTTGAATATAGAATCACGTTTTGTTTACTTGGAATATCTTTTGTGGGTAATGGTGTTTTCCAATGCCGAAGAACCTCTTTACCTTCCACACCTTTTTCAACTCCAATGGTTTTCCAATTGTTGTTGCAAGTGCATTGCCTAGCAAGGTAGAATTCGTAATCTTCGGGATTGACGATTTCTTCGTATAAAACATTTTCAATGTGTAACATGCAGTTTTTTAAGCAACCTCTTTATCCAAGAAATTTTCTCATCAGGTATGCCGATGCGAAAGAGTTCCACGAGTTTGTCATATGTTTCTTTATCGGTAAAGAACATATAATGATTTCGAATGTCAATCCACCCGATAGTTTTTTCCCAATACGGGACAAAATTTTTATCTTTCTTTTTTTCTTTTTCAAGATAATCATTATCCCATTTGTCAAGATACCCCACCGCTCGTTTAAATCCCGAAGAACATTTTAAGTGAAATTTATCTTTGGCTAATCCTTTTATCCAATCCCTGACGGTTTCTTGCATTTCAGCAGAGCAGATATAATATACGGGAATTTTGTTAATGGTTATTTCTCCTGCTCCATAGGTTGCGTGATTTTTGACAATTTCCCCAAAACTTTTCGGCAAGGAACCGAATTCAAACTCTGCGGCTCCCATATAGTCAAAGGCCACGATTTCTTTGATGATAGCCCAAGCCTTTTCAGTAAACCCGCCATTCACATACCCGCCGCCGAAATTGAAAGGATTATCAAAAACTTTTCCATTTTTACGAGTAGGTTTTGTCATACGTTGAATAAGATAAGGTTCATTCATTTTTTACTCCCTTATAAGATTATGATTTTTTTACTAATCTTTTTGTTTTTGGGTTTAAACATTTCAGATGCAAACCCAACGGTAGGATTGCCGCCTCTTTCAATAATATCAATGTAAGAAACAGGAAGAGTTTGCCCAGGCTTGCGACCCTCACGATAATTAGGCACATGAACTTCAGCATTTAAGTTAAAGGATTGTAGCAGTTGAATTAGTTTTTTTACGGTCATGCTTCGCCTCCAAGATTATTTATCATTTGAGACGAAGCCATTCTTATTTCCCTACTAACAGAGATAGAAGAATTATTGCAATCATAACAACCCACAGAAGTGTTTTCATTCCGTAGGTAATGCCGAATAACTTTCCACGAAAAACAATGGGTCTCCTGACCGTGTTCTGTTTGATTTTCCAAGTACGATATTTTCCGATTAGTGTATTCATGTTTACCACAAACAAACCATGTCGGGATAATTTTCCTTGACCCCTTTGATGCCTTCCATGAAAAATATGATGATAAAGAAAATGATATTGGCAATAAGACCCAATGGATGCAGGAAGCGAACTTTGTCTTTTTCGGCGTTAATCATTCCTAGATGATACATGGTTTTCCCCAACCAATTGTAATGACTAATTTTTTGATTCTTCATTATTTTCTCCTTCAATCTTTTCGTAAACAGTTACGAGTTTTTGTACGGGTTGGACTTCGGGGCATTCGATTTCAGCATCATCATATTCATACGGAGATTCGTCCTGCTGTTCCGTGGCCCCTACGCTGTAGTAAGTTTCATAAAACTTACCTTCAAATTCAAAAATTCTTCGATGGGAAATTGACCATCTGCTATTGTCAGTCAATTCATCAAGAATTGTCTTGCCTTCAAATTCCTGTAAAAATTCTTTTTTAAATTTCATTCTTTTTCTCCTTTTTATAAGAACGGTAATATTTTAACAATTTAGACGTTTTCGAAATACTGAAGGCATTGCGAATCCGAGTTGAAATGGTTCCGCAATAATACCATTCAGTTTCTTTTGTATCCCCCAAGCCCTTGAACATGATATAGGTTGCACATAAGGCATGGAGAACATAAAGATAGGTGGCCCATCCAAAAAATATAGCAAGGGCTACAATAAACAATATTAATATTATTGACATTATTCTTTCTCCTTCAGCAGAAAGTCGTTGTTCAGCACTTTGAAACTGATACGGTCTCTCAACCGTTCAGAAAAGTCGCCCGTGATAGAACGAATGACAATTCCTTCTCGGTCATTTTGCGTATCATGATATTTTCCTTTGGCTTTCTCCAAGAGTTGTTCTAAACTGTAGGGGAAGCCCTGACCCATTTCGTCAATAGGGACTTTCTTCAGTTCCATTACTTGTGTAATTGAAAGCATTTGATATGCAGGGAGATATTTTCCCTCATCAATATCAAAGACATCGAAAACGAAAAAGTCAATTTCCGTCAAGCCCAATTTATTTTTTTGGATGCCTGGACCGCAGATTTCTCCCTGAATGGCGAAGTTCCTATTGAATTTTCTTAACTTGGCTTCCAAGTCATATTTCTTTGCCACTCGCCAATAGACTGAGTTATCACTTTCCTTTTTCATATTGTTGCGAGAGCAAACCCCAAATTCGCCGTCCTTGAAAAAGATTGTGCAACTTGTACCATCACATTTTGTAGTGATAATATATTGTTTCCCACGCAGTTCATCCAACACGGCAGGAATATTTTGGATTCGCTCTTCGTCCGTCTTGGGGATGAATGGCGGGAAATTACCTTTATTTTCCCCGCCGAGCTGAGCCGACACGGGCTTTTCATAGTGAGTTACCCCAAGAGTTTCAGAAACATCTTCGCCTTCTACCCAAGATATCGGCGTAGGGTTTGGTAAAATCGACAGCGGGAAAACAATTCCTTGGCTCAAACAGCCACGAAGTTTAATTGTCCTGACCCTAAACTTGTTCCCTGCAAGAAAAGCAAACTCAGGCTTGTCAGGAACGATGGTGTCGATTTGAATATATACGCAGAGGTCTCCGACTTTGAACTCTCCACGCTTTGCCACTACCTGCCAACCCAACACCTTGACCTTATCCAAGGCATCAGCGTTTTCGACAGGTTGAACGTCAAGTATTTTTTGAATTGATGCTAACATTTTATCTCCTTTATACAAAGTCTATTGGGTTTGCTAGACCCAATAGACCTTGCGTATTTACTTGTTAAATGTGGCAATCCACAACGGTGAGCAGAGTATTGTCGGGCAGGGAATCGATGAGTTTGGTGTACTGCTTGGCCCATTCCTCATCGGAGATTTTCTTGTCGCCCGTGCAACCCCACCAACCCATTTCGGCCTGTTCATACCATTTGCCATCTTTCACAACGGCAAAGGTCATGATGCCATCTTCACCACGGTTGATGTAGGATTCCTTGGTGTCGCCATCATGGATATCGAACATCCACGCCGCATTCTTGTCGCCCTGCTTGATTTTCTCTTGGGCCTCGTTCCACCACTTTTCCCGCTTGGCCCGTTCCTCGGCCTTCATGCCTTCGAAATCGATATCTTTCTTCAGCATGGAATCGAAGTGGTTCTCTTCGGGCTGATTTCCAAATGCGCCTGAACGACCAAGTTTCCCCTTGGCTCCGTTCTTCGGCTTGAAGAAACCCGTCCACCGACCGCCGATGGAATACCAATCCCATTTGCTGTTCGGATTGTAGGTAGAGTAAATGCAACCGTTCTTGATGTTTTCTTTTTCTTCGTACTTGCACAACTCTTCCCAATACTCCGCAGGGGTCATGGCTTGATACTTCTTCAGTTGCTCTTTGCAACGCTCCTGATTGTAGTTTTCCTTGTCGGGGCCGTTCACGTAGTTTTCATACCTTGCAACTTCGGCGGCGAGTTCCTTTGCGGCGTTGCGCTTGTTGTGCTTCACGTATGGCTTGACATCCTTGTTCTCGTCATACGGCTTCAGTTGCTTCTCAATGTTCTTCCCAATCACCAACACGGTAAAATGACTCATTTTTTTCTCCTTTGTTTTATTTTATTTTTCCTTAACTTTCACGTTCAACAAAGTTCTTAGCACGATAGGCCCAATAAACTTTTCCTGCTTTGTCGGCTAGGGCGATATGACCATCCATACCTTCAATTTCTCCGAGCATCAGCAAGTCCTCACCTTCAGCAAATGGATAAGTTCCACGAAAATTTGAAGGAGTTTTTTTGAACTTGACAACTTTCAGTTTGTGATTCTCCTGCTCTTCCCTTTTCATCCAAAGTACAAGCATAAAGAGATACCACCATCCCGATTGGCCTTTCCAAAAAACAAGATAACTAAAAAAACCAAACATGAGAAGATTCCAAACAAACCTTATGATATTAGCAGTATTTTTACTCATTTATTTCTCCTTTCTAATCCAACCCTGATGGCAGGTCGGGCAACGGTCGTACTTCTGCCGCCATTCATAACCACTAACCCTTCCACTAAATTCCATAGCAATGAATAAAGCACTCAGGGCTAGAAGGATTCCTATTCCCATGCTCCCTGCAAGGTAATAATGAAGATTGGAATTTGTGCTGAAGAACATAGGGATTACGAACATCAAGACTCCAAGGAAAAGTTGCCGCCATCCCCACCTTTCCCAAAATTTCCAACGTTTGTATTCGTCCATTTATTTCTCCTCTATGTCTCTAAAATTATCATCATCATCTTTCATGGAGCACAAACAGTTATTGCAAATTTTATCGGTATAAGTTCTCCACCCGAAGCCGAGAAATTTGCGATAAGTTACCCACTTGGTTTTCCCTTCGCTTTCACAAATTGCACAAGGCATCGTTAAATCCTTTTCGACTTCATCAAGAACTTTTCGCACCTTGCCGAAAGTGAGAGGGTCTTTTATATTCTCCAACAGATTGTTCATGATAAGGCAACCTTTTTCCGCTTCAGCCCCCCACGACTTGATTCGTGTCAGGACTTCCTTTTCAAAATCCTTATGAAGTTTCACAATTCGTTTATCAAGAGTCATTTTACTTCTCCAAAATAACTTCTTCGTTGTGGTCTTTCCACATGATGATTTTCTTGCCGAACGGAAAATTCTGACCCCTGTTATCTTTCTGCAAAACCCAAAAGGTCTGCCAACGCCCGATGCCCACTTTCTTTTCGATATAGTTTTGGTCGCCGTAGCCATCGGTGAAATAGAACAGGCACTTGATATCCTTGTCCTTACCTTCCAACAAATCTTCAAACACGGGGATGTAACTCGTCCCGCCGCCGCCCGTGAGAACCTTGTTGTAGGAATTGCGGAAATTCCTGATGCCTTTGATACGGGCTTTGCCGTGGATTTCAGCATCGCAACCGTACAGGACAATTTCCAACTGCGGCATTACTCTCAGCATGCTACGAATCTCACCAATGAATTCAATGATGTCCTCTTTGGTGATGGAGCCTGACGTATCAAGAGCGAGAGCAACTTTCGCTTTCGAACCCGTCTGTCCAGGCAGGTACAGGTTATACGGCAGATAGGCACGGTTGACTTTTGAGGTCGTGTACTGACCACGCCCAATCTCCTGCATTTTCTTTTTGATGTACCGCTTCCAATCGACATGACCTTCAAGTTCTTCTAGGTATTCGTCAATCATGCGGTTGAATTCATCGGGAACCTGACCACGTTCTTTCGGGGTCAAACTTGAAGCATGCTTGTAGATTTTTTTATCGACATCGTTCATTTGGTCTTGTAAGTTTTTCCCCGTTTTCTTTTTCGTGTTCGCCATTTGATTGCCCGTCTCTTGCGAACTCGTCTTGTGGTCGTCAAACTGACCCAAATCCCCTTCACCACCGCCTTTCATTCTTTGGTCATGAGAGCGTGGTTTTTCTTTCTTTTCCTGTCTTAACAGGTCGAGAATTTTTTCAGCGTTCATTCCCTTGAACTGTTCATCATAGAGAATACCCTTCGGGAACTCCAACAGGTTGTCGAACTTTGCCAACTCGTTGATGATAACGGAGTTGATTGCATAGTCAAGAGCATAATTGGTGGTCTTGACATCATCTTCGTTTTTCATGGCACTCAACTTGAACCTCATGAAATGCTTGAAAAGAATATGAAGCAGTTCATGAAGCAGAAGGGTCATGGTTTGATTCTTATTGATTTTTTCAACAAAAGCGGGGTTGTAATAAATCTTGGTTCCATCGGTTGCCATTGTCGGCGGGTCAAGGTCGAGTTTTTCTTCAACAGGAAATTCCAAGAGCAACGCTCCGAATAAACGATTGCGAATCAGCAAGCGACACTTGGCGTATTTGATTTTATCAAACACCGACATTTGCATATTCATTCTCCTTATTCATCACTAGTATTATACCAAATTTTTTTCCGCTTGTCAAGTGTTTATTCATCTTTTTTCCAAATAAAATATTCGCATACCTCAACGGGAAATGGATTCTGCGAAAGTTCGTTAGTGTCGAATACAATGCTCTTTTCATACTTGTCATTATCATAGGGGCAAGGTTCGATTCCTGCTCCGACCCCGTTCCATCGTCTGCACTTTTCACACATAGGATAATCGCCTTTCAATTTTCCCTGTAGGCGAATTTTCTCTTTCAGGACGAAGAGTTTTCTTTCCTCTTCAGCCAATCTTTTTATTTCATCGACCATTTCCTGACCGAACATTTCACGAAATTTTTTGATGCCGACCCGTTCCATTTCCTTCAACATATCATTGATTTCTTTGTTCTTGCGATAGGTCTGCTTTCTTTCCTTGTTGAGTTTCTCAATATCTTCAGAACCCCAAACTCCATGAGGATTGAATAGGTTATTCATGTTTACCTTGGGCATGCTTCGAAGCGGCGGCAGACTTTTGCATATTTTTTTCGGCGCATCGGACGCATTATTTTTATAATATCTTTTTCCCCTTCTTTTGGTGTGGTGGCTACATATCGGCGTTGGTCTATACTCCATACCGTACCAATAGGAATTTCCTGACCTGCGGCATTTATTCTGACAGCCTTGAAATGTATAAAAGAGTGATGGGGTTTATTTGCATATTTAAAACAAAACCACCCATGTTTTTCAGGAATAGAAATTCTTCCCCCTGCAATACTTTTCCAACCAAACTTACAATTATCACAATTGAGGAACTTGGTTTTGAAAGATTTACCTTGAAGGATTAGGGACAATTCAATCTTCCTCAAAGCCGTCTCAATAGGCAATAATCTTGTTGGCATTTTTATTTCCTTTAAAACTATTGTATCATATATTTTCCTGTTTGTCAAGTATAGGGAAAATAATAAATAGTATTAGGAGTTAAAGCACATGATTAAATTTAAAATATTGAAAGAACAAAATCCACCCACAAAACAGGCCGCACCTGCACAAGCGGCTCCCGCACAAGCGGCTCCCGCCCAGGCCCCTGCACCTGCACAGCCTGACCAAAAACAAATTTTGCAACAAGCCCAACAAGCGATTCAAGATATAGTAATGCCTATGGTTACTAAAGCAATTCAGGATGTAGTTCCGAAGGCTATTGCCGATGCAATGAAAGGGCAAAAACCTGCTGAACCCGCTCCTGCCGCCGCACCTGCTCAGCAACCTGCACCTGCACAAAAATCTGCGGCAAAACCTGCTCCTGCGGCAGTTCCAAAAGCGTAGTTATTTTTTAACAATTTGTGCCTTAACTTTTAAATGTTTTAGATTTCTAACCGCTTCAACGTTTTTGGGGCTATCATCATAAAATCGGATATCATCATATTTGTGCATGATTTGTTCGATGGCTTTCTTTTTCTTTTCAGGCGTTTCGGCATGCCCGATAATTTGTAATCTATCTTCATTAATATATTTTGATAAAAAATCTCTTACAGTATTGGTGAATTGTCTTGCCGTAAGAATCATGATATCGGAATTTGTTTTGATTATTCTGTAAAAAATATTATTGAAAAAATCCGTAGTTTTTGGATTTGCCAAAGTAGGAGTATGAAATTCAGAAAAATCAAGAATATCTTCGGGCTGAATATTATAGTGAGCAAATTCCGAAGTTGATAATCTCAAACTTTTATTCAAGACCCGAATCTTGGCATCTGTTGTTACAAGAGTATCGTCAAAATCAAATATTACAAGTCTTTTCATTTTTAGAAAGGTAAATCCTCATCATTGTCTTTTTTCCAATCATTTGATATCTCTGACATTTTATTGTACATTTTATCCGTTGATGGTTGTACCATTTGACTATTAGTCCAACGTCTCATTTTTTCATAAAACTCTTTATCATTTTTTAATGTATTCATGTCCTTCAATAAGTTAGATAGTGAATCTTCCTGTGTTTTTGTTTTTTCTCCCGTATTTTCCAATTTTGCTTTTATCGTGCTAGTTTTTGTATCTGCTTCCCTTGGTTCACCATGCAGAACTCTTTTCAGTTTCCCCTTCATAAATTCTTTTCTGATGTTTTCTGTATATTGAATGGCCCCTTCGATTGATGCAATTAGATTTTCTCTGACATCATCGATATTTCTATATAAGGTTTTATTTTTGAGGCGAACTTCTATATCCTGTTCTTCTATGGTAACAATGTTTTCATTTCGGGCGTTTTTAAAATCATAAACAACTTTATGTTGTACTGCGGACATATAGATATTGTGTATTGTCCAAACGATAATCTCAGATTGTGTTACTTCGTAAAAGATATCGTCAAGATTATATGTTGTCGTTATCTCCATTTGTCTCCACCTTTTTTTCTTTTTGCGGCGGCGTAAATCTCTTGGGCGGCTCTTCACCAAGTTTCTTGTAAATCTCAATTTCAATCATTTCAATCTTATCCCGAATAGGCTGATAAGCAGTTGTTTCGATATTTTCAAGAGCCTTCTTCATGATGCTTCGCAGGTCGATGATGATATCGCTTTTATCCTGAATCTGCGAAATAATTTCTTGGGCCTTATTTTCAAGTTTTCTCTTCATAACTCGTTCATCCTTGAACGGGTCAAGTTTTGTTTTCCATTCTTTCTTCAGGTTCGGAATGATGCCCCGTTCTTTATCCAACCATGACGACCTAGTAGGTATTGAGCGCATGGTGCCAATCTGCTCAATGATATCGTCAACATGCTTGACGAAACGGTTGACATCTTTGATTTCATCCGTGTCCCTGTAATCCGTCCAAAAATCAAAAGGAATGTCAAGCGGGTCAGGAGCAACACGCTTGGTCATGGTTTGATAAAGGGATTCGGCATGATACCGTCTGTCCTCTTCAGAAAGTTGGTCATATTCCAAATGCTTAAAGTTTTCCCAAGCATTCCTTTTTTCCAATTCCAATTCCTGTTGGAGTTCATCTTTTGTCTTTTTCTTTTCTTTCGTGTTGCTCATTTTTACCTCATTTCATTTCTTTGAAAAAATCCTTATACAAAATCGATGCCCTTTCTTTTTCAAATTCCTCAATCTCTTTGTAAAGGGATTCCATGTCTTTCTTTGTCCTTTTGGGATTTTGGAAAAGTTTCTGAATCTTTTCCTTCAGGGCAGTTTGTTTCTCTTCGATATCTTTGAGTGTTTCCATTAGCATCCCCCTTCACGGTTGTAATGGGAAGGTAGGGGCTTCTCTTTTTTCTGAAACCAAATTCTCAATTCGAAGAAAAATAAAGAAATACAAAACAGGAAATCTCCACCATAGAAAAAACAAATGTATGGTGTTGAGAGTTGCCAACAGTTGCCGCTGAAATAATTTTCAAATTCGAATTTGATTTTCATTTCTTTTTCTTCCTGTTTACCTTCCTCTGCTTACGGGCAACTTTTTCCTTTTTGGCTCTTTTCTTTGCCTTTTTGTGCAGGGCCATTTCTTTCATGTTGGCCTTCCACCGTTCCTTTTCGGCTTTCTCTTGGAATATGGCCTTCATCTTTTCCAAACGCTCTCGTTGTTCAGGAGTCATATCCTTCAGTTTCGTTTCTAGGGCTTTCTGCCCTTCCGTCATTTCTTCAGTTCCCGAATAACCTTCAAGGGGTTTTTGTTCTTCCATTTATTTCTCCTTGTATATATTATATCATACTCCGTAACCAAAATGTCGCTTCAACATGCTAATCACAAGAGAATTTATTCTTTCATACTGCGGATGGGCGGGAAGAGGGCTTTTTGAATTCAGTTTTTCAACCCACTTTTCCACTTCTTCTCCGAGCTTTAGAACTTCATTCAGTTTCCACTTTCCCTCTTTGACTTCAAGAATTAGTTCCCTATCCTTCAGCGGAAATTGCAGGTCGCCTGTTTCAAGCAGTTCCATTCCTTCCATCAGGAGCCGCAAAAAGTGTGAAGCGAACTTTGTATCATAACCTTTGGAGAGATAGAGTTCTTTTCGGTTGCCGACTTTTTCTAAACGTTCGGCAATCTTTTTAACGACCCATCGAAGTTGGCGGGTCAACTCAAAATCACAATCGCCTATCGTTACATGCTTGGCCTTGAATACCATGAACGGCAGGTTTTTGTCTTTCAATTCCACCATGTAGGTCTCAGGCTTGTTGAACTCCACCATCCAATCGTAGGCATTTTTCAGTTCGTAAAATTTGTCGGTGCGAATAATCATCTTGTGCTTTTGGGAAAATGAATATCCTAGAAACTTATGCCGAAGGCCACGATGTAAAAACACATGACGATTGGCAAGCAGTTCCTCTCCCATATCGTTAGAAAATAACAAATTTTTTCTGTCAATAAAAAGTTGTTCAATTACGTTGGGATTGTTTTCCAACGAGAGCCGCACGAACTTGCGGAACTCGTAAAGTTTGCGGTCGATGGCATCGGTATTATTTCTGCCGTCCTTGTTTTTGGAGATTACAGAAAAGTCAACCTCTTCGACCGAGTTCAATCCTAGATAGAATTCTTCAGGGGCGATGAACACGCCGTTGAAATCCTCGTCAGAGGTAGGGGTATTGGTTCCGTACAGGTGAGACCCTACCCTGTATTCTAGGATTTTATTTTCTTCAGCAAATTTTCTTTCGTTCATCTATCCTCTTTCGTTTTTCTAAAAATCGGGAAACGGAGCGAAGTCTTGTCGTCCGTAAGCCCCTGATACTTGACTTCGATTTTCTTGCCGACCATCTGCTTGCGGATTTTCCAAAACTCCTGCCGCTGTTCATCGTTCAGGCCGCTCCCACATTCCGACTTGATGAAATGTCCTTCGACCATTCCTTCGCAGACGAACTTGCCGAGCATGCCCTGATACTTGCCGTTGCCTTCCACCGTATCCACAATCGTCAAGTCCTCTTCCTTGAATGACTTGTATTTGAGCAGGGCATCAGAACGCTTCCAATCGTACACCTTGTCGTAGGAACGGAGCATCACGCCTTCGTAGCCCTCGTCCACCCACCGCTTGTCCAACTCTTTGATTTTCTCAAAGTCGGTATCGATGGTGATATATTCGACAAACTTGACATAGGCTCTGCCGTTCGTCTGTCTGCGGTGTTCGATGTCTTTCAACATTTCAGGAGTTGTGGTCTTGTCGTTTTTCAGCATGGCGAAGATATTGTAGAAAATCTTTTTCTTATCCTCTTCGACCACGTTTTTGTTTCTTGTAACGCAACCTTGAATTTCCTGAAACGGAATATCATGGGAATACAATTCGCCATCAATCAGGTCGTACTTACCAAGGCTCTTCAGTTCCTCTACGATGTGGTCAAAGCCAACGACCTCTTTCCCATTGCGGGTGTAGAGTTTGCCGTTGACAAAGGCGCATCGAAGGCCATCCATTTTTCTTGAAGCGGCCCACTTGGTCGTCTTGTATTTCTTTTCGGGATTGAAGGTATTCGCTAACTGCACCTTGAACTCAGGAATCAGGTTCGGGAAAACCTTGTTTACGATATGGTCGCTGACGTTGCAACGTAAATCACGGAATAGGATTCGCTTCGCAAGTTCTTGGGCTTCGGGATTGAGTGATTCCAAAACAGCAATTGTCGTTTCAATTGCGGCATTCCCCGTTGTCGCTCTTGCATTCAAATCATCAAGCAGAGCCTTGACCCATTCCCATCCCTTTTCGAAATTCTTCGTTCCCGTCTGCATCTTCGGGAGTTTCTTGATGTAGTAGTTGTAATACGGGTTGAGGGTATAGAACAGGACTTCTTTCAGCAAGTCCTTATCCTTGAACTCCGAAAGCAGTTCCGCTTTCTTCAACGTTGAACCGTTTGACTCTAACTCTTTTATTAGTTTTATCATATTAATAGTATAGCATAAAAAAAGTTACTTGTCAAGGGCTAGTCAGCCACGCCTGAATATTTCTTGCGATACTCGTCAACCTTCTGAGCCAAGGCTACAACTTCGTCCTTGCTCATTACCTTGTATTCGTTGTTGGCACCTGCAAGATTCTTGACGAAGCGGCTGTATGAAACGGTGCTAGGATTCGTGTCGCAATCACCAAGAACGGCAACAAGAACATAGCCGTCATGAAGGCCGAAAAATTCCTTGACCATTTCCGCTTCATCGGCGGTGTAGTCAGGGTCATTTTCATAAGCGGTCTTGGTGTAAACAACACAGCGGACTTTAGCACTCGTCATGTGGTTCCTGCGTTTGAGATACATTCCGACTTCGCCACGATATTCCCAAATGACATAATCATTTGGTTCTTTGCTTCGAACCCACGAGCCAGGGCTGACCCATTCGTTTACAACTGCGGGGAGTTCAACGATGGATTGCCCCTGATATTTGTCGTTCATAAACTTGTGCTTATTGATAGCCTTTTCAAGTTCCTGCATGAACAAGTCGTGGAACCCGAACTTGATTTTGCTACCGACAGCAGACGGATTGAAAGCATGACAGATATCTGATACCATTATTTTCATTCGTCCCATCCTTTTGCATGAGAGCAAGTGGTCAGCGGCCCATCTTTACCATCGTTGAATTCGATGGTGAAATATTTTTCCTTGTTCTCAATGACCTTGACATTGTGAGGTTTGCGCCCGTGAGCAATCAACCGTTTGAGGAAACGATTGAGTTCGACCTTGGAGAGTTTCGGGTCTTTCTTTTTCCTTTCCTCTTTGGGATGAGCGGCGGCGGCGGCTTCACGTTTTCTCATTTCGATTTGCCCGATAGGAAGAACATTAGGTCCAGCAACGATTCCCCCATCACCAAAGTTAGGTTGTCTGACGGCAATAATTTTGGTAAACCCATCATCCCCGCCATTACCAAACCCGTTTCTTTTCTTCCGTATTTTCTTGTTGACTTTATCAATCGCCATCTGCTCGACCGCTTTCTTGTATTTGCGTTTGCCGAGCTTGGCGATTTCGTGCATCTGCTCGTCCTTGGTCAACTCAGGCTTGACCTTTTTCGGACGACCCCGCTTGCGTGGGGCTTCAGCAACGGGCAGAACCTCACTCTTTCTCGGACGACCCCTTTTTCTTTTTTCTTCCATTTTTACTCCTTCAGGGTATTATATCATACTTTATTTCATTTGTCAAGAGGGTCATTCGTATTGTTTTTGGAATAATTGCTGTTTCTCCCATTTTCTACGTTTTAATTTCTTTCCATTCGGTACTATTTTCTCAATCATTTTGACTCTAGCCCTATACAGGCGGGGAGTTTTTTTGATTTCAATATTCCTAGTCATAGTCTTATATTTCGCCATGTTCTACTCCACACTATATTATATCATATATTGTTATAAAATCAATAAATATAGACAGGAGTGGTCTGAAAAATGTTTCAAAGCCTTTTTGAATATTCCAACAACGGGATTGTGATTACAACCCCTGTCGATAACGGAAATAACTTCGTTATTAAAGACATCAATCCTGAAGCCTTAAAAATAGAAAAAATAAAAAAGGAAGATGCTATCGGGAAACTGATAACAGAGATTTGGCCTGGGATAGAAAATTTTAGTCTGCTTACCACGATGCGAAATGTGTGTAAGACGGGAAAGGGTGAACAACATCCTACTGCGTTTTATCAGGATGAACGCATTTCAGGATGGCGTGAAAATTTTGTTTACAAGGCAAAGACAGGTGAAATTGTCAATATCTATTATGACCGCACGGAAGAGAAAACAATAGAGATTAAAAACGCTTCCATTATCAAAGCACTTCCCGATTTATTTTTTAGGTTTAGTGAAGATGGTACATATTTGGATTGTTGGACTAGCAACCCAAAACTTCTCATTCAACCGAAGGAAGATTTTATCGGCAAGAAACTAGAGGAAGTCCTACCGAAAGATATTGCTGATGGAGCGTATAAATTAATCAGGGAAGTTGTTGAAACAAAAGAACCTAGAAGTTTTGAGTACGAATTGGTTTTGTATGGCGGCAAGAGATATTTTGAATCACGATTGGTTTTCGATTCCGACCACACGGTGATGGCAATTGTCAGGGATGTTACCGATAAGATAGAGATGGTCGGTAAGTTGACGGAAAGCGAACAAAAATTCCGAAAGATTTTCAAGACAAGTCCCGATGCTATCATACTTACTTCTGTTCTAGATGGAACCATTCTTGATGTCAACGAAGCGGGAGTTGCTCTTACAGGATATACCTTGAATGAGATGGTGGGAAAGACTACGACTCAAATGGAGTTTTGGGTAGATTTGGAAGAGAGGAGTAAATATATCCAAAAATTATTTGCGGAGAAACAAGTTCATAACTATGAAGCAAAATTCAAAACAAAACACGGGATAATCGATACCATGATTTCGGGGGAAATCATGGAAATAAGCGGACAAAATTATTTCGTTTCGATTATTCGCAATATTACTGATTTGAGAAAAATGAATAGGGAACTCAAATTCAATCAGGAAAAATTCAGGGATATCGTTGAAAACATTTCCGAAATTGTTGTTGAAATGGATAAAAATTATATCGTTAGTTTTGTGAATAGTGGAATTTATAATGTTACAGGATATACACCTGAAGAAATCATCGGTAAAGATTGGACATATTTTTTTACTGAAGAAAGTCGTACTAAATGTCAAACGCTTCATAAAGAAATGATAAGAAAGAAAAATACTTCTATATATAATTGTATTGCCGATTTCATAACAAAGACAGAAGAGATTAAAATTTTAAGTGTTCAATTTAGAATTGCATTTATGAATGGTAGTGGGACAAAGACATATATGGTGGCCCGTGATGTTACCGATGAGGAGATGGAAAAAAGAGAGAAAAAATTAGTTGAAGATAAATTGAAAGATGAGTTTAGAGAAACTTTATCCCGTATAGGTGAAGATTTAAAAAATATGACAAACAGAGGAGAAAAGTAATGCCCATTGTTGACCCTGCAACTGTTGGTACTGCCACGCAAGCCGTCCAAACTATGAATTGGCCTGGACTTATCTTTTTAGCCTCTATTATCATCGCAGGGTTTGGATTGATTTGGCTTTGGCTAAGAAAAGAAAGTAAAAAGGAACCTGAGCCTGTAAAAATTGAACTACCATTCGATAAGGAAACCTTTGAAGATATTCAAAGAAAAATAAGTCAATGTAAGACATCGTTGGAAGAATTAAAATCTGAGATGTTGACGGTCAAGGCCACGGAAGCAAGAATAGAGGCTGATATGGTCAGAGTATCCAATCACTTGCGAGACTTGGTAGATAAGATGTCTTATTTTGCTATTAAGTAGAGGATAAAATGCCTGTAATTGATAATCCTGAATCATTCGATACTGAGAAGCCGCTTGATATGGATTATTTCCACATGAAAGAAAATGTGGATACCAAAACGGTAATCAGTTATTTGCAGGAATACAATAAAATTGGGGGCTTGTATGTAAATTGGTACAGACTACAAGATGCCTCAATGGGGATGGATTCTGTATTCTTGGAAAAGGCCGACAAAAAGTGGAGCCGTCCTGTCGCAATCAAAGCGGTATTTCAATACTTAGAAGAAATGATTGAAAACCAAAGATACGGTATTCAAATTATTGACGAAGTAAATCTTATCATCGAGAAAACATATTGGACGGACATCACCAAAGTAAAATCTCCGCAAATTGGAGATTTGTTTTTCATAGAGCATGTTGGTTTGATGTTTGAAGTCGTGAACGTGGTTGACAGCGATGCAAACTTTTGGGGAAACAAATTGACTTGGAAGTTGACCGCTAAAATTTGGCAACAGGGTAATGAAGATAGGGAAGTTGCAAAAGATGTCGTGGAACCTGGATGGCTTACAGATGAGCAAATGCAAAATCAAACCCCGATTCCTGGTCAGCCAACGCCTGGACAAATTACAAAAGGTGTGGAAGAAAAGTGTGAACAACTCCATACCTATACGCCTGGGGATAATCCGTTTGGAAATTATTAGGAGTAGAACATGAAAATTGAAGAAGCCTATATGAGCCAAGAACAGAAAAAAGTAATGGTTCCTAAAATAAAAGATTTATGTAAAGAGTATGGAGTGAAAGGAACTTTAAGAGTTCGGCATCATTCTTCTATTGTCCTTACCATCCGAGAAGGTAAAATAGATTTCATGGGTGAATATGGTACAGAAAATGAAAGGCATCAGGCAGGAGTGGAAAGTGATAGACAGCGGGGATACATTCAAGTCAATACTTATCATTTCAAAAATCATTTCATAGGAAAATCCTTGGAATTTTTAACCAAAGCCTTTGATATTTTAGATATGGGCAATTGGGATAAAAGCGATATTCAAACAGATTATTTCAATGTAGGTTGGTATGTAGATATAAATATTGGTGAATGGAATAAACCTTATGTTTATACAGGTAATAAAGATGATAAGGGGGATATGATGACACTATCTAAAGAAGATATTCAAAAATATGGGACAGAAGATGAGAAGAAAATTTTAAAAGAAACAGGTGAGATGGGTCAGCATGATATTGAAGAAGGTGGTGAGTTTTATGAAGCCGCACAAACACTTAAAAAAGCGGCACAACATATTTCAAAATTATCACGAGGACTTTTAAAATTTAAAAAAGTTTATCCTTTCGATAAATATCAAGGGCCATATGCACAATGTGCAATTTATTCAGGTAAATCAGGATTTAATACATGGGCAAGATTATGGTTTGCACACGGCGGGGGAGAAGAGCCTGGCTATTATTTTTTAGAAACGGGATATCAACCTATTGATGATGAATTATTTGACATATCAGGTGATGTTTATGAAATAGCAAAATTAGTTAGAAAATTAGTCAAAGAAAAACTTGGGATATCTGAAGCCCGTAGGCCTGACATCGATTACTCTGAAAAGAAAGGAGTAGTTACCGCAGACATTACTGAAACGCCTGATGAAAGGAAAATGAGAATTCTAACAAATAAGTGGCAGAGATTTGAAACTTCCATGCGAATTTTAAAAACCCATTTGGAAGGCACAAAAACTGAAATCAAAACTAACATCAAAGATATTGTCGATGCAACAGACCTTCTAAATACCGTGAAAGTCGAAGCAGGAAAATTTATTGTAACGATGGATAAGCAAGTCGAAAAGACGACAGAAAGTAAAGATAAATTTTATGATTATCTTGCAAAGGCTTTGAATATGAGCATCGAAGCGGTTCAAGCATTAGAAACAAGTCTGACGGAAAGAATAGGAACAGGGGATATGAAAGAACCTGCTCTTCGTTATACGCCGAAGATGGAATCCGTTTTATCCACTATCAAATCTGCTTTCTACAATATGTTCGTCAAGAAGTATATCAATCCTATCAAAGATATTTTGGCAATGATTGGTGAAGGGGGAGAAGCGGAAGGGTCTTACCAAAATTTGAAAATGGAAGATGTCGATAAATATGCAACCGAAGATGAAAAGAAAATTCTTGAAGGTCATATGCATCAGATGGAATGGGCATCTTTACCTGATAGAATGGTTGGGCTTGATGCTCACCTTACAGGAAATTTTTACCCGCCGCATCCAGGTTGGGTAAAGCGTAGAATCAAAGACGCATTCAAAAAATATTACGATGGTAAATTAAATATTGAAGGTGTTATCAGAAATCTAACCAAAGGAACAAGAGACCCTAAATTTTCTAAAGAAGAACGTGGGCCAATCATGAGAGATAGTGATGCTGTTTATCGGTATTTCGGTGAATTTTTTAATTCAGAAGATATAGAGGAATACTAAAATGGGATTAAAAAATAGTAGTCTTATATTACATGATTATATTTTAGAATATGCCGTTTGGGTGGAAAAGGAAGAATTAAGTGATGGAAGTTTCGTTTATAATATTGGGTTGATGCAAGATGGAACGGATGAAGCTGTAATTTTCCATAGTAGTAATAAATCAGATGCTAGTGTATTTTATCATAATTTAATAGGTTTGATAAAAGGTTTATAGGGGTGATACAATGAAATTTATAGTTTTGGAAATGACGGATTCTAGAATGGAGCAAGCCGTGGCTGAGCGTTGGGAAAGCAGAGTGGTTCCCCGTGGTTGGGATAGAATGGGAGCTGATGGTGCTCTTGCTTATCTTGAAAAATATGGCAAGACAATGGGTGAAGCCAAGATGCAAGCATTCGCTCAATATGCCCGTTTTCAAGGTGCTAATGAATTCGCTGCTGAAATGATGAGACAACTGCGAGACCGTTTTGGCTATCAATACGAAGAGGAAGAACCTAGAAAAAGAACAGTTTGGGAATGTCCTCGATGCCGTAGGGTTTATGGGACAAAACAGGAAGCGGCTGATTGTAGGAGATAAAATATGAAATTTAAAATCGTGGAAAAAATAATTGTTACCCCTGAAGAATTAACAGGTATGACCATCAATGAACTTGCAATCATTATCTATGACGATTGGAAGCCTGTCAACTATGCGGCGAAACCGTATTTGGATGCTATGACTTCTTTAGAATCTGTCAAAGATAATTATGGAGCAGATTCAGGTTACTCTGTTGTTGCTTATTTTTTAGCCAATGCGGGAACATGGAAAGGTGATGTTGCTCGTGCAGTAAAAACGGAATTAAAAAAACGGCTGAAGAGAGGCTAACATGAAATTTAAAATTGTTGAAGAACTATCTACATTTAATTTCGGTGCAGAGTTTGTCAATGCGGGAAAGGCTTATGAAAAGAAAATAACCGCAAAGGATGTTGACCCGAAAGAATTGGAAATGGGTATTCTTGTAGAAATGGAACATACGACAAACAAGGACATTGCTACAAAGATTACTCTTGACCATCTTGCGGAAATCAAGGATTATTATACACGGTTGGCAAAGATGGAAAAGAAGGCTAAACAGGCCCAAGAAGAAAAAACCGAAGAAGAAAATGATGGTGAAAATGATGGTGAAAATGATGGTGAAAATGATGGTGAAAAAGACGAGGATGAAAAGGAAGAAAAAGAATCTTCGATGAAGGTATAGAATGAAATTTAGAATTAAACAAAACTATACAAAACAAGAGTTGAATAAAGTCAAAGGTGAAATCCCTTGTAAATATTGTGGAAAAATAATGTATTCGCCAGGAGGTTGGTACTCTACTTCTGATTTTGTGAATTTATTATGTGGTAGGCGTGATGGTTGCGGTGCAAGATATATCATAGTCTCAACATATCCTGAAGGAAAATGGTTCACAAAGGATGAATTTGAACAATGGGTAAATAGTGTAGAATGAAAACAACACAAGAAAAAATTGACGAAAAAAAGAAAACATTAGACGAAATAAATGATACGTTAAAAAAATCGATGACTTTGTATGATATTACCACTTTGCATTTTGGAAATGTATTCGCCGCAAATAGTGGAAAGATAGATACCAAGCAAACGATTTCAGGAATCGCATCATTACTTTCAAAAATAAATGAAATGCTTGTAACTCGTAACAGTATTGAAAATGAAATAAATTCTCTTTTGGAATTAGAAGAACAACAAAGTTCAGAAACAAGTTCCGACAGAGTAAAAGGCTCAAAGGCCGAAATTTTGACATTGATGGCTGGAGCCAAAAAAGAAATAAAGGCTGAATAAACTAACATGATAGGAAAATCAAACAATCGGGCACCCTTGCCCACGTTGACAGTTGATGAATTGGAAATTTTTCAGAAATGTGCTGACGACATATTGGAATTTATCAAGTACATTAAAATCTTCAACCCGAATCCTGGTATGGGATGGTTGAATCTTGCTGATGTCATTTATCCAAAACAGAAAAAAATCTTGAAAGACCTTCAGGAAAATTGGAAAAAGAAGTACATCGTCCTGCTTTCTCCACGACAATCATCAAAGACTACTCTTGTTATGGTATTCATTCTTTGGTTAATTACCTTTACATCTTCATCCAATGTCGGTATTCTTGCAAACAAAAAAGACAATGCAAGAAAGATATTTAGAAGATTCTCAGGAATGTATGAACGGTTGCCGCAAATGTTCCGTTTGGCTACTACGACTAGCGATAGTAAGTTTGAGTTGGAATTGGAAGATGGCACCATTGTATTCTGTGCTGCGACAAGTAAATCAGGTTTGCGTTCAGAATCATTGACATTGTTATATCTTGACGAATTCGCATGGTTGCCCACGCCTGATATACAAAGTGAGTTCTGGACCTCAAACTATCCCATCATGCAATCAATGGATGGTGGCTTGATTGTTTCTTCAACTCCTAATGGTAAGGATTTGTTTTATGACCTGTTTGTGAAAACACAAAAAACTCTTAATGGAATGGATAATCCTGATTATGACCCGAAATGGCTTTTGGAAAAAATTCATTGGCGGGATGTTGACCCTCGTGGAAAGGGAAGGGACGACAAATGGAAAGAACAGACCATCCGAGACCTTGCCGTTGGTGGTAAGAACGGAGCTGAGCGGTTTGCACAGGAATTCGATAACTCATTTGAAATCAAAGCAGGTGTGGCAAGATTTTTCAATCAGGATGTTATCGCCCGAATGCAACATTATCCACCTGATTTTGAATGGGTGCCTGGACCACACTATGTCGGAGAACCTATAAAAATTTACGACCAAGTAGGAGACCAAACATTTTTAGTCGGTATTGATATCTCTGAAGGAAAGACACAAAATTTTTCTGTTGCAATAGGACTTTCTGTTCGTAAACAAAGAATTCAAGGTACTACAGATTTAGATACTTTTGCCGTGAAACAAGCATTTCAATTTATGAATGCGGCAGTTCTTCCTGACGACTTTTTTGATTTGATATTTGAATTCGTTATCACGCAATTGAATGACAAATGGTTTATGGTTTTTGAAATCAACGATGTAGGGCGCATATTTTCTGTACGGTTTGAGAATTTGATTGGTGAAATCATGTCGGGAGAATTTTCAAAAAAGAATGCATTGTTCAAAAAATTGTTGATGGATAAATTTTCAGGCGATAATGAATTGATGGTGAGTTATTTGACTCGGCGGGTGTACAGGTCTTTAGGCGGGGCCAAGAAAAGAGGTTACGTTCCGTGGGGATTGAAAAGTGATAGAAAGAATAACATCGACCTGAAGAGCAATTTAAAAACAGTTATCGATAAAGGAATTGTATCAATTATCGATGAATATTTGATTGAGGAAATGAGACTGTTTGAAGATAGAAAAGGTAAGGAAAATATCACCCACCCGAAGTATGACGGAGTAAGTCATTTTGATTTGATTACTGCTTTGAAGTTTTCAACTTGGATGTTGTCAGATAGAGACCGTGTAAAAGATGTTCTTTCCATAACTCCGTTGATTGATTCAGGCCCATCAAGAGACCAACAATATTTAGAAGCAGTTCTTGGGGCCAATTCCGCACGGTCTCCACGAGAGGCTGCTCGGAAACAGATGCAACGGGACAATATGGAAGAATTAAAAACTGATGGTGAAGTTCCGCTGAAATACAATGAAGTAAATGCAACGGATATGGGAGACTTGACTTCAATGTGGAATCCGTTCGGAAGGCTTTGGAGAAAACGATAAATACAATTGGAGAATAAAATGGCAAAACTCAAAGACAATCCTATGGTAGATTATATGGAAAGAAATGCTTGTGAAATTTGCGGCAGACTTGCTCCTACGGAATTAATGGAAATCAAAACAGAAAACGGAATGGAGAAAGCCAATGTTTGTGATACCTGTAGAGAAGATATAGAATATGCAAACAATCTTGAAGAAAACATTGCTATTTATAAATATGGCACCAAAGAAGAAATTAAATTTCTCTTGGAAATAACAGCAGACCCGTTACTAGCGGCTATAAGAAAAAATAGGGAAGAAGTTTTTAAAAAGTTGGGACTAACATCCAATGAAATCAACCAACTGAATCTCAAATTTCCTAATGCTTGGGATTTGTACAAATATATATCTCAAACGTATAAAGACAAATTGATAAACGTAAAATTTGAACCACCCACACCTGCTTGGAAGATGGAATTAGAACCTGCCCCGAAAGGAACAGGTAAAGTTTAGTCGATTTTGATTTTATAACCCAAATCTTCTGCTAAGAAAATAATACCGTCTAACAAACTTTCCATTCTTTTTCTAAGAAACTTGACTTTGCTGAGTTTGGGAAATTTATCAAAAAGAGTTGTGATTATCAGCAGTTCGAAATCCAACAGCCACATCCACAAAGTCTTTACTATTCTCATATCAATATTATACTACAATTATTTGTTGTTGTCAAGTGCCAAGAGAGGGACTCGAACCCACACCCCCGAAAGGAGCGGCTTTTGAAACCGCCGTGGCTACCAATTACACCATCTTGGCATATGAAAACATTTTGATTTTTTGTGGCGGGTCAGGAAGGAGTTGAACCTCCAGTCTTGGTTTTGGAGACCAATGGTTTACCATTAACCGACTGACCCCTGAAAAAACGGAAGGCTCCACAGATGGGAGCCTCCCGACCGAACCAAAATCGTCAACGATTTACTTCTTCTCAAAATCCTTCAGCGAGTACACCATCGGCATGCCGACCTGTCCAGGCTGAGTAGGTACAAACACGAAAGTTGAATTCTGCGAATGTGCAACATCCTTCATCATCTGAATGGCCTCAAACTGCAAATAAGCAGGGGTCAAAGTCTGATGAATGATGTCCTGAGCCTTGGCAATACCTTCGGCGTTCATAATACGAATCTTGGCATCCATTTCGGACTTCTTTAATTCGTATTCCTTCGCCTGAAGTTGCTGTTGCTGTTCAAGTTTCATACCAATGGCTCTAGTAACTCGTTCATCTTCAGGAACGACATTCCGAATCAGAACCTTGTCGATAACCACACCCTTACCTTTGGTCAAATTAATCAGGATGTCGTCAATCTTTTGTGTAAGTTCAGTACGGCCCTTTACAGAGGTAATCTCTTCAAAGGTGTAATAAACAGCCGCATCCCTTACTGCCGAGCGAATGGCGGGAAACGTAATCATGTCGTCAATATCGCTCTCCGTTGCCGAAATTTCACGCCGAATCATCCCGACATCCTTCTTCACAATCATCCACCAAATCGTAGCGTCAATTTTGACTGCTAACTTGTCGGCGGTTAAAGCCTGAAGATAGTTGCCGTCCTTGATGTCCATTGACGTTTCCCGCAACTGCACGTTGTAGGTGTCGGTAGATGCGAAAGGACTCTTGGTGTTGATACCCTCAGTAAGCACCTTGTCCAAGACCTTTCCGAACATGATTTGCACCTTAACCTCACCTGCATCAACGGTTGTAATACAGCGGGTCAGGAACAAAAAGGCAAAGAAAGCCAAGGCGCACGTCCCGACCAACTTTACACCTTTTCCGATGCTCTGCGTTTCATCATCACGCTTCGCAACGCCAACCCGTTTGATTGCCGCACCTACAAAAAAAGCAATCACACTCACCACCATCAGAACCAATAATGTGATACCACCCATTTTTGAACCTCCTTCGTTCGTTTACAAATACATTATACCACACTCTGTTACAATTTTAAGAGGGTTTAAAATAAAAAACTATTTTGTTGCCGCTCTATCGATGGCCCAATATTTAGCATCCCGAATTGTTCCACCTTCTTTAATTTCTTCTCCTATATAATTTCCATAACATTTTAAAGATTTAATTATATCTCCTTTTAAATCTTGCAGATAATGAGTAATATTTGGGATTATTTCCTTTATTAGTTTTATTTCTGTACCGTTTCGCAAATCAAATACTATTTTACCTTTCAATCCTATTTGATTTTTATTGATTGTTCTATTTACTCTAACTTTCTGCATGTATGCCAAATCAATTTGTCGAAGAAAAAAATATTTATTTTGAATATTGTCTCTAATTAATAAACCGCTCTTCGGTATAACTATAAATTTTCGAAATGCTAAATCGTCAATAATAAATAGATAAGGTTCGGGGGCGATTTTAGGCCAATTATTTGCAATATATTTTTGTGTTTTTTCTTTGACATCAAGATGAAATACCATATCTCCTGATGATTTATTTTTAATTACAAAATCAAGTTCATCATAGGATGCAGTATTATCTATAAATGGAATTTCATATTTATTAAAAAAATTCTTAATTTCCTGTTCTAAAGAAATCATAATCATATTCTCCTTCTACGTTTTTGGATTAAAAAATACATCACCTGCTGTTTTTACGCATTGGATGATAAAATCTTTCTGTTGACTGAAAATGGGAATTTCTACAGGAACCCATTTGCTTCGTACAACATCATTGACAGGATAATGTTCCTTCATAATGATTCTTCCTCTCTTGTACTTCAGAGCGTAGTCGTTCCAATTCTGACCTTTCTGAAAAATCATTTCCTGCATTTCTGTTGTGTTCTTGCCGTTGAGTTCTTTGTGTGAGTAGAGAGATTGTGCAACTGAAGAGATACTGTTGCGAACACAATCCTGCTGTCTCCAAATGAAGTAGTTCTCCACTTCAACCCATTCAGGGATTTGAAATACCCTGCTGTCGAACTCAGCCCACTTCATGTTACGAGCACAAGACTCTATTGTATGTGGCCCTTCTTCGTAGGCAAATCTCTTTAGCCTTGCCTCGTTGAAGGCTCTCGTTGCCATACTTGCTGACACGCTTGCCATCTTCTGAATGTTGTTGTCAAACCAAGCGTCCGTTGTCAGTTTGTCGTAATCGATGAGAAGAATGGAAATTTCATCCGACTGCACGTAGGCAAGTTTGGCCCCTTGAATATTCTTACAGAGATAGGCCGCTGTCGTATCCATATCTTCCATGAATCCATCATCGAACGGACGGTTCATTCCTCTTGTGTATGTATGGAATGCCTTACCATCGATGCGAATGATAGTATGCGACCTTCGGGGCAGACAAATTCTAGTCCTGTCCTCGTAGTTTGCTTTCATCCTGTTTCCGATGTCGTCTTTCTTCATTTTTTACTCCTCTACTAAAACCCATTTTTCATTTTCATCAAGGGTTTCTACTTTAATATTTTCAGGCCGCATTGCTTTCTCTACGGCTTTTTCAATATCAATTACTTGGCCTAATCTTTTTGCCGATTCGAACTTATGCCAAGTTTTAAATTCAGGACTGTTCACCAATCTTAAAAAAGCATTCTTTTTGTTTTGGTGTTGGTCTCTTGAATCCCTTGCTTCTCCCCTTGCTCCACTAGCATGATGAATAATTCTCACGCCACTTTCAGTTTTATTTTGATGCTGTCCACCCTTGCCGCCTGAGCGGAAAGTTTGGATTTCAAAATCTTTTGCTGTCAAAGAAAACAGTAATCTTTTCTTTTCCATTTTATCCTCACTAAAAATAATTTACGTGCCAATAGAGGGACTCGAACCCACACCCAATTAAGGACTAGTGCCTAAGACTAGCGTGGCTACCAAATTACACCATATTGGCATACAAGAGGGAAGGGAGAGGTTCGAACTCTCATAGGATGGTTCCACAGACCACCGCCTTAACCAATTAGGCAACCGACCCATCATGTTAGGTAGGCGGGACTTGCACCCGCAACCTCTAGTTCCCGAAACTAGCCATCTTCTATTGATTTACTACCTATTATTCGTTGTAATTTATTTCTAATAATTTACAACGTTTTTTAACACTATTAAAATTAACACCAAAGTATTTTGCAACTTCGGTTAAATTTTTTTTACTTTTTATTATTTCAATCAATTCTTCTTTTGTTGGGTTAAATTTTCTTCTTTTTTCACCATTTTCTTTGATGGCACAAGATAAACATAATCTTTTCGATTGACGGCTTCTTGGGTTTCCACATCTTTCACAGAATCGATTAACCTGTTTTTGTTTTGAATTTTTTCCCGCAAAAGTCTCTGTCTGTGAATGACAGTTGGGACAAAGAAAACAAAGATTTTCTAATCGGTAATCATCATTAACCCCATTAATGTGTTCTAATTGTAGGGATATTTTTTTGTTATTCCAAACACCTTCATTATTACAATCTCTACAAATATATGGTATTAAGTTATCATTAATAATTCTTTGTTTTATATTTGTTCTATTGTGTTTTGAATGAATAGTGAAAATATCTTCATCTTTCAGTTTTTTTCTTTTTACAGCATCAACAAGAAGTGTATTTTGTAATATTCTAGTTTTCTTTTTTAAAGCACATGATAGAATATTTTCTTTTTCTAATTTTTTCTTTAGAGTGATACGATTACCCCCACTTATTTTCTTAATCCCTAACTTATTTAAAACTTCCTTTAAAGAATAAGACTCTTCAACATACTTCGTTAGTTTTTCTTTTGAAATTGTCATTATCTTATATTTCATACTGACCCTCCAATATTATTTATTGTTTTGATATTGGTGGGGCAGTAAATTTACAGGGCCGCTTCGATTTGAACGAAGATATCGGATTTCAGAGACCCGAACCCTAACCATTGGGTTACAGCCCTTTCATATTGCTTTCTTTTTCTACTTTTTGAAGATGCTCTTTGCCGTACAATTTAAATTCACCACAACTATCTGCTGTGCCTAAATTGAGAGTAAGGTCGATATATGTAACATTATCAAAAAGTGTTTGATTCATGTCCTTCTTGTTTTTATAACGATTGGAATTGTAAGTATTTACAAATAATCGCAATCCGTAATTCAAGTCTTTGTAAAACAGCATAATATCTGTGCCTACAGCATCCAATTTTAAGTTGTATAAAATTCTTCCTTCTCGTAGATTTTCCCGCAGGTAAACGGCAAAGTGAACATCCCTTACCAAAGAAGGATAAATTCGATATACCCTTCCTTGTAATCCCAATAAATCTTCTTTAGTAAGTTTGTATTTTTTAAAATGTTCTAAATTGCTTTTTACATAAAATCGTAAAAAATCACTTTGTGTTGGAATCTTGTTGTTTGCAAGAACGCAATCATAAAATGCATCCACGAACATTGGCAGTTCCATTCCACCTTCAATTTTACTTGGTCTGTTTTGAAGAAAGGTTAAAGGATATGTCGCAATATCCTTTTCAATATCTTTACTCGTCAAAGGTATTTTCGGCAACAGATTTGGATAATTTTCTTCCACAAATAAATTCATTCGTTAGTATCTCCTTATATATTATAACATATGTTGTTATATTCGAACCCCTGGAAGGAGTTTAACCTTCACCCTGAGTTTAGGAAACTCTTGCTCTGTCATTATGCTACAGGGGCATGTAAAATCGAAAATTTGATTTCGAATCAGAGTTAAAATAATAAATAATAGTATGAAACAAACAATATCAACAATTTGTGATTTCTGTAAAAAGGAATTCCTTTTTGTAGGAACCCGAAAATATTACAATAGGTATAAACATCATTTTTGTTCAAAATTTTGTAATGGTCAATATCAAATAAGAAGTCAAAAGGTTTTGTGTAAAAATTGTGGGAAAGAGTTTGTTAAATTACTTTCTAATATAAAAACCTCACCAAACCATTTTTGCTCAAAATCTTGTGCTGTTACATATAATAATACTCACAAAACAAAAGGGTATCGCCGTTCTAAAATAGAATTTTGGTTGGAATCAAAATTAACAGAATTATATCCTGACGAAGAAATTCTTTTCAACGATAAAACTGCTATCAACTCTGAATTGGATATTTACTTTCCCCGTTTGAAATTGGCTTTTGAATTGAATGGAATTTTTCACTATGAACCAATTTACGGAAAAGAAAGATTGAAACAAACTCAAACTAACGACCAAAGAAAATTTTTACTTTGTCAACAAAAAGGAATTTCTCTTTGTATAATAGATGTTTCAGAATTAAAATATTTCAAAGAAGAAAAACTTAAAAAATATTTGAATATTATTACGAAAATAATACAGCCGTTGATGGTTCCGCCCCACCGCCTCAGAGTTCAAAGCCCATCACCCTAACCATTGGGTTACGGCCCTATACGCACCCGTGGAGAGGCTTGAACTCCCATAAAACGCATTAGAAGTGCGTTGCCTGAATCCGTTAGGCTACACGGGCATCCTACTTTTTAATTTTTCTTTTGAGAAAGTTTTCGCACCCTTCTATAAAACAAAAAGGGTCTGATATGGGATAATCTTTAAACGGCATTACTTTAAGTTCTTTTATCCGCAATTGTTTTTCCATCCTATCAGAAAATCGACCTTTGATGGAAAATTCTTTATGAAGGGATATCAGAACAAAATCTTTTTTATTAAGATTGAGTTTACATTCTTCCTTGTTAAGATTTCTATTGATACATTTTTCACATAAAAAACAACCACTTCCATTTAATAAAGGGTAATATTCTGTTACCCATTTTTCTCCTCGTGCATCCCAATCATCAGGATTATAAGAGGTTATTCCCCCATGCATGACATAAACAAATTTAAACCGATTGGCTATTTTTTGTAAATTTTCTTTTGTTAGCATGTTTTTACCCTAGATGCATTCTGATGCAATTAAAATATTGTTCTATATCTTGCATTATTTCAGAAGGGATGGAATTATCTGATGCTCCTGATAAAATAAATTCGGTGCCGTCAAATTTCAAATGTTTGGCTTCAGCAGGGAGACCGTATGAATAAATCGTATGAACAATATCTTTTTTGTTTTTATAGTTCAAAGGAGTCAGAGGCCTACAACAACTTTTGAAAGTATGATTATGCTCTGTAAAAATTTTATGAAGAATCGTATCTACTCTTGCCTTTGTTTCATCTTTCAGAATGAACAATTCCGTGGAAGAATTGGTTATAATGTCCACCATAGAATGAACGCTGATAATTACCACATCTTTCATTTTTCAAACCTCAAAAGAATTTTTATACACTTTCATTGTCGTCAAATCAAGAAACTTGGAAAATATTTCAGGCTCGTACAGGGAAACAATTTCGTTGAATGGGTTTTCCGTTCGCAGGAAATCGTAAAAATGCGCCCCGAATGCCAATCTCTTCAAATCACATTTCACCAACATTTTTTTCAAATACTCGTAGTCAATATTTTTGTTCTTGGCCCTGCCTTTTTCCACATAAGGCAAGAGAACAAAATATGAAATATTTTTGTTTTTGTATTCGTTGTAAACAGACATAAAATAATCGATAGTATCTTTGTCGTTGATTACTATATGGAGATTTAATTTCGTATAAATAGTATCGAAAAATTTTTGAATACCGCTGCGCCAATCAAGTTGTTCGTGTGCGCTGACAGCCACTCCACCGCAATAGTTAGCAGTTGCTTTCAATATGCTTTCGGTGAAGTTGGTTCCGTTTGTCGTATAATTTGGGACTATTCCCATTCTATAACATGATTCAAGAATTTGTATGAACTGCGGATGAATGGTAGGTTCACCGCCGCCGAAAGCAATTTGAAATGGTCGTTGATTTTTCGTCAACCTACTGAATAAGCCTTCGAATTTTTCTAATACGGGATGAAGAGGCTCTTCCCATTTGCTATCCATATAACAATAGGAACAAGAGGGAGAAGCGTTGCAACAATTCGTTATTTTCACATCCCAAAATTCAGGGTAATTCAATTCAAGTATCGGCCCTGCAAGACTGCATTTGGAACGGATGGTAATGCCTTTGTCATAAACGGCTTTATAGTTGCAATCCTCAAATATACGTGATTTCATATATCTATTATATCACAAATGGGTACAAAAGTCAAACGGAAGTTGGACGAATTGCACGTCCGCTACTGTTACGTAGGCCACGACTTAGCAGGTCGGCACAGTTACTACTCTGTCAAACTTCCATATGGCGGGAAAAGTAAGATTCGAACTTACGGCCCTTACGAGCAACGGTTTTCGAGACCGCCGCAATCATCCACTCTGCCATTTTCCCATTTGGCGGGTAGAGTAGGATTTGAACCCACGGAGGACGCTCTTCACGCCCTCTCTCGCTTTCAAGGCGAGTGCAATAAACCAGGCTCTGCCATCTACCCTATTTGATATTTTTTGATTTATATGTAGGAAGTTGCGTATCACAATTACTACAAACAAATCGAAGATTTTCTAAACGATTATCATTATTAATTCCGTTGATATGGTCTAAAAGTAATGGCATTGGTTTACCACACCATATCGCTTCAGAATGACAAACAGCACATTTGTATTCAATAAGATTTTCTTTTAATATTCTTTTCTTTACTGAATGTCTAGCAAATTTACTATCCTTCACAAAAATTACTTTGTTCGGATATTTCTCTTTCCATATTTTGTGTAGGTGCTTTCCCCATTCGTCAGTTAATTGTCTCATACTACTATTTATGAAAAATAACTAAGTTGTGGTTCGCAGAATTAGAATGTTTCGATGTTCAAGATATGACCGTTTCTTTTTATGACATCAATCTTGAAAAGATAAACCTTACTGCCTGTACCTGGGTCTCCCCCGACAGCAATACGATGATATTGTTTATCCTCTATCATTTGTTTCAGCCTTTCGGTCAAGAGCATGACGAAAATAATCTCGCCGCTCGGCTCGTGTATTTTTTCAATCCAATATTTCGCTTCAGTTTGTTGTATCGATGTCGGTCTCCCATTCTTCTCAAATTCGATAGCAACATTTCCTGTTCGTTGTGATTCAAAACTTTCCTTTACTTCCGTTGTCCAAATCGCATGATTGGTATTGTTTTCAAATTTGATATCCCATTTCCAATCCCTTCCATATTCTAAAAATTTGTGTCCGTTGGCTTCAAAAAATCTTTTTACTTCTTCTTCGCTTGCCTTGGATTGCAGGTAATCAGTCTTGCGATTATATGCGGGAGCACGATATTCGCCTTTGTTATATCTTCCCGACATATCAAAAGGCTGATTGTAAAAACTGCGTTCCGTACCTGCGTAACCTTCTGCGATAATTTTAAACTTCATACCTATATTTATTGTATGGTGCCCAATGATGGAATCGAACCACCGCCTTTAGTTTGTAGGACTAACGTTCTACCGTTAAACTAATCGGGCATCAAAAACTTTTACCTTTTTTATATCGTTCTCTACGATAATATCTACCGTGGCCTTTATTAGCCCCTTTAGCAGTTGGAGTTAAAGAATGGCAATTAGGGCAAAGTAAAGTTAAATTTTCTTCTTTATTATTTTCAAAGTTACCATCAATATGTTCCGTTTCTAAAGGAATTTTTTTAGAGTATGGATTCATTTCACCCCATCCACATTTAGCACATTTGTTATCATATTTTTTAAATAAATAACTTCGTATATGTGCCGATAATTGAATATATGTCTTACCACTATTACCACTAAATTTTCCTTTTTGCCATTTTTCAATTACTTGTTTTCTTTGATAATCAATTTGACATTGTTTAGTGCAATATTTTAATCCACTTATTCCTCTCAAAGATTTTCCACAAAACAAACAAGTTTCATTCTTTTTTCTTGTTATCCTATTTTTATTATGAAATGTGGCTGAACAAGAATGAGAACAAAATTGATTCATTCTTTTTTCATAAGGAATTTCTTTTGAACAAGTTAAACAAATTTTAGGTTGATATTTCTTCATACTATTATTTATTGTTTTCGATTAGAACACTTACCAAAAAATAATTGTTCTAATCGTTAGGTATCAAACAGGAGAAGGGATTCGAACCCTTATTAACTTGCTTCGTAGGCAAGTGCATTAATTCCAATTGTGCTACTCCTGCATAAATTAAATCATGTTAGGACTTGGAAAATTATAAAACGAAAAACTTTGTTGTACTGAAGAATAAGAAGGATAGGGATATGATATGTGAGGATTGATGCAATATGCTTCCGTCTCGTATTGCAGGTCATGCAGTACAACATCGAATGGTGCGGCGACTTTGTTAGCCATCTTAATTACTTTATCGTACACTTTTTTATTTAATATCACGCCGTGTATTCCCCAACTTCCCATTATCCGATATACATTTTCTGTTATGCGTTCGGGTTTGTAAATATGGTTTGCGGAAAAATAAATCATGTCCCAAGTTTTCGGGACTTCCTGCATGAAGGTTTTCAAATGCTCATTGAAGTCATGGACCAGGATTGTTTCATCTTCAAATAGTGCGATGGCTTTGGAATCCTGATATTGTTTCATTATCGTTTTGAAAGATTCTAGATTTCCCAAGGCATTTACGCCATGTTCTATCGCCGCCGCCGATGGATATAAATGCTGAACATCTTTACCCGCAATTCCAACAAATAATTTTGCTGAAATTCCTAAATGGGAAAATTGTTCGTTCATATGTCTTATCTTTTCTTTTTCCATGCTGAGAAGAACAACATGGTCAACAATCGTATGTAATATGCT
>Ga0265297_10002026_pt1 | contig 43422 bp, 67 predicted proteins | sample Munlanlwell13791_FD_192502 | JGI IMG/M metagenome (GOLD analysis project Ga0265297, IMG submission 192502) | Leachate microbial communities from a municipal landfill in Southern Ontario, Canada - Leachate well 137-91 | ecosystem: Engineered > Solid waste > Landfill > Unclassified | place... | reverse complement strand
GCGCGGCAACTCCATCGAGCGCCAGACGTCACTCAAGGTGGCCGGAGGGATCGTCGCGGGCCTGTGCTACTCCGGCAAGATCCCGATCGGTCCCGTATCCAGCCCGAAGCAGATGGCAGAGCAGGTAGTGTTCCTCACGACCGAGATCGCCCGGGGGCAGCTCGATTGGATCCGCGGGGCGTGAGAGGATAGGCACGCTCAATGGCCAGGCGCGCACGCGGACAGGGTTCATGGCGCCAGCTCCTGGTGGCCTGCCAGAGAGAAGGGCGCCTAGAGGTAATCCGGCGCCTCGAGGCGGTCCACCAGGTGTATGAGCGGTGGGAGGCTACCGCATGGGGCGAACCCGAGCAACACGCGCGGGCCCGGCGGCTGCGGCAGATATGCCTCCGGCAGGATGAGACGCTCATCACCCTCCGGCAACTGACGGACGAGGACATCGCCCAGGCGCTGGAGACTGGCGTCGTGCGCGTGTCGGGGGTAGACCCAGGAGGAGGGCAGCAGTGATCAGCTTTGAGGACTACCGGAGGCCCGATGGCAGCATAGACTGGAGGGTGTACTACCAGGCCCGGGTCAACGCCGGAGAGGCGTGCGCCCAATGCGGGGCGCTGATGCTCTTTCCGAAGGGGCACCCGCAAACGTGCCCCCGCTGCCGGCGCCTGTCCGACGATCCTGGTGAGGTTGAACACGAGATCCTCATCCGGTGCCCGGCCTGCAGGCACACTACCAAGGTAACGCCTGATCTCCCCAGCCTATACTCCGAGGGCGACCACAGCGTGATCTGCCCAGAGTGCGAGGCGGAGTTTACCGTGTCCTCCGAGGTCCAGTTTCGGTTCACCAGTCCACCGTTGGTGGCAGATGCTCTTTCCGAGGTGCCGGGTGGATAGGCGCATAGTGGCCCGCAAGGAGCACCGCTGCTGGCGATGCCTTGGGCAGATCCGGCCCGGACAGCCGTACTGGTGGACGCGCCGCAGGACCGGTAGGCACCACCCGCTGCACGAGACCTGCGAGCGCTGCACCAGCTGGGAGGCAGAAAGGGGAAACAACCCGGTATGAGTGGAGAGCTCACGCAACAAGGGAACACGAGCCAGCGCAACATCGACCGCATCTGCGGGTGGCTCGGGTGGCATGAGGAGGAACGCTACTGGCTCGATGGACAGAACCGGACCATGGCGCACCGGACCGCGCGGCGCGGGTCCCGGGTGCATACGTTCGACCCGTTCACGGCACCCGGGGACTGTGCCCTGGTGCTTCAGACGCTTGTCGAGCGCGGGGGATACTTCGACGTCGTAATGTCGGCCTCTCTCGGAGCGCTGGCCTCCGTCTGCCTACAAGAGAACGACCCGGGGACTCCGGATCACCAGGGGCGCGGCAAGACAGAGTGCGAGGCAAAGATGAACGCGTTCCTAAAGGCCATCGAGGACACCGGTTGGATACACGCACAGCCAGCCTGACTGCAACGGCGCTGCCGAGCCGACAGGAAAAAGAACGAAAGGCGAGAACGGGGAAACCATATCGCCTCGAGGCGAACACCTGGGCCGGGCGGCAGGCAACCGGCCCCGACGGAGTCGAGCATGATGATACCGCGCGACGCGCGTGAGGCATACTGGAAGGTGCTTACGGCAGCGGCCTACCCGAAGCCGTGTGGTGTCACCAGCCGCCGGCTCGAGAAGGTGAAGCCGACCATTATGGCTGACGACTTCTTCTGGCAGGACGTTATAGGCCGGCACGGCGCCATGCGCTTCCAGCCGGACCGCTTCCTGCAGGAACAGGAGGCAGCGGTCGTGGAGCACTGCCTTGGCAACTTCTGGGGCATGGTCGTCCAGACGATGCTGGATACGGGGTTGATCAAACCGTGAAGGGGACCAAGTGCGGCACCTGCCCGGACCGAGTAGCGCGCCACTACCCCGGGCGCGGTATCAACGGCTGGTGCCGACATTACCAAAAGTGGTGTCAAGGGGTATCATGCAACTGCCCGGGGCCTCGGACCTCGGGCGCGCAGCAAGAAAGGAGCACACTGGTGAAGCACAAGACTCCATGCGGCACGCGAGTGATCGTGTGCAACACGGGCACGACAAGGGCATCGCACCTGCGGCTGGAAGGGAGCGGGACCACCATATGCGGCAGACACGTCTACACCACGAACCGCGGGGAGCAGGACCTGCCAACTAGCCACGCAACGTGCAAGCGGTGCAAGCAGATCCTGCCCGAGTGGGTGCCCGATGCCTAGAGGACTACTGCGCGGGGCTCCGAAGAGGGAAGCGGTACGGACCATGATTGAATCCGGGGCGGGCACGGACTACATCGCCAATGTCGTCGGCTGCAGCCTGTCCCTGGTGTACGATGAGCGCAATAAGGTTGGCTCGGCGGACATAGTGTGCGCCCACTGCCCCCGGCAGGCGGCCTATAAGCTCGGCGCCGAGTACCTCTGCTGGTGGCATGAGAAGCCCGCGCGGGGTCCCAGCGGTGAGCGGGCGGTCCAGTTCCGGCCCCACGGCAGAGAGGGAGCGCGCCGGCGCCTCGCACCAACCCCACAGGAAATGGAGAGGAGGCACGCACATGGGGGGTAGGTACCAGGTACGCGAGCTACAGGACGAACAGAAGGTCCCCGGCGGTGACCTATACGCAATCTGGGACCTAGCCATGAACGATTGGGCCCGCCACGCTACGACCGGCGGGGTACTCACCCGGGAAACGCTTGAGTCAGCCGCTCGGCTGTGCGACTCCCTTGACGAGAAGCCAATGAACGCCGAAGAGATGCGTCGACTGGACGTCGGGGACGTGATCGAGGGCCGGTCGACTGGACGCATCTACGTCGTGACGGGCAACTATGGCACGAGGGTAACCGCAGCGGAGACGGTAGACGTCACCAACCCCAACGAGTGGAAGCTGCTGCGAAAGGCCCGCCGGTGACCCGGGATGAGCACGCCGCCTACCTGGCGCTGACGACCATCCGGATCCCCCACCACGGGCTGCTCAACCCATACCTGTGCCTGTGCTGCTTCTGCCGGCACGCCCATTGGCTACCCGGCGCCTGCAAGGTGAAATCCTATGTCGTCTGCAATCGGTCCGCGGAGGCCGATCCGCATCGCGTCCGCAAGGCCGACGGCCAGGACTGTCGGTACCTTGAACCCGCGTATGTCCTAGAGGACTGCGTCGATGCCGTGGGTATGCACCTTCGCGGCCAGGTCCCAGACGGAGCTACCATCAGGCGGCTCCCAACCACGGAGGCTACGAGTGAACCTCACGTTCGATGAGCGGAGTCACACATACCGCGTCGATGGCCAGGTGGTCCCGTCAGTCACCCAGATACTGGAGCACGCCCAGTTCGTGGACCCCACGGGGTTCACCGAGGTGAGCCGGAGCCGTGGGGCCCTGGTGCACCGGTCCGTTGAGCTCTACGACCTGGGCCGCATGCCCCGGAACCCCGGGGTACCCGAGGTCCAGGGATACCTCGAGGCGTACATCCGCTTCAAGGAGGAGTCGGGGTTCGTCGACCGCGAGTCGGAAGTGCGCCTGGGCAGCGCCCTCTACCGCTTCGCTGGGACCCTGGATAAGGTCGGCGCCTTCCACCTGCCGGGATCCCAAGCCGGCATAGAGGCGATCGTCGATATCAAGACCGGGGAGCCCGCGCGCTGGTGGGGGATGCAGCTGGCCGGATATCAGATCCTGGACCAGGAGCGCACCCGGGGGAGCATATGGCGACGGCGGTTCGATCTGCAGCTCCACGAGGACGCGACCTACAACCTGGTGGAGCAGCGCAGCCCGGCAGACCGCGGGGTGTTCCTTGCGGCCCTGACGTGCTGGCACTGGCTCAATGACGTATAACGATCGGAGGCACGGATGCAGGTTACAAAGGGGATGAGCTATCACGTTACCATGACGCCTGGGGAGTACCAGGAGCTGCTGCAGGTCATCCGCGACTGGAGGCACACCGCCATAGACGGGGACGACCCGGCGGAACCGGCCACCCGGGAGCGCCTGGCTACATGGGGCCGCCTGGCAAAGGGATTCCGGGGTGACCTCACAGACAATATGTAAGCGACCCAGCGACACGGCATGCACGCGGGTCCCGGGAACCGGGGCCATGCAGAAGGAGGAACGAGTGAAGGATCTCAGGGACGTCTACCAGCACTTGCGGGAGGCCGCGTACTTCTCGGAGAGAGCCGCGGGCCTCGAGGCACAGCGCCACGGCTCGAGCCTGGAGCAGCTGCGCCTGGTCACAGCCCTCGCCCGGAGCAAGGAGGCGCTGCGGCCATCACAGCTCGCCAGGCGCGCCCTGCGCGAGGCACACACCATGAGCGGGCTTCTGGACCGGATGGAGAAGGACGGCCTGACCCGGCGCAACCGCAACCACGTCAAGGGCCACAAGAACTGGGTCCAGGTGACGCTCACCCCCAAGGGAGTGGAGCTCCACGACCAGGCCCCAGACTTCGACGAGGTGGAGGTGTCTCCACTCGGTGCGCTCAGCCAGGCCGAGCTCACGCAGCTCGACGGACTGCTCCTGCGGGTCCGCGACGCCGCCATCGAGAACGTGCGCCAGCTCGCCCCGATATGGGCGGCAGAGGACGCGGACTAGACCATGCCCGAAGATACCACCACCCCTCAACTACCAGGGCCATCCGCGCCGGCGGAGGAGGTTCCGCTCCAGACGGTCGCCGAGACGGTGGGCCACCCCCGCTCACGGGTCGACCAAAAGGAGGGGGCGGGCCGCCTATCGGAAGCAGTCGTAGCCGAGTCGATGTGGGATCGAGTCGCTGCCGATGCGACATTAGCGCAGCCAGTGCCAATCCCAACCGTGATAGTCAAGGCGACCGTACCGATGGCGCCAGGGGCGTCGCTCCCACCCGTCTGGGAGCCGCAGATCACCGAAACGAGGATTCTAGGAATGAAGCCCGAACCAAGGCGCATATAGGGGGCTTGACAACCGCGGAGATAAGGCTTAGGATTGCGCGCCATGGAAGCCCGATCCACCGGGGCCGATCTCATAACCCGCCACTGTCAGACACCAGGATGCACGAACACATACCAGGCACGATCAGGCGCCGACAGGCGATACTGCGACTCGTGCATCGTGGCCAAGATCAAGGTGGGCAGGCCCCGCACCAACGCCAACTCACGATAATAGGAGGGGTGCGTGCTCTTGCCGACCGCAGTGCGCTGGTGCCGCTGTGCCAGTTAGCGACATCCGCATCCAGCTGTCTCTCCCTGGCAATCCCAAGTACAAGCGCTTAGTGCGCGCGATGGGAGCGGCTGCGATGCACCACCTGGTGTGCCTCTGGATAGCTGTGGCCTCCAACAAGCCAGATGGCCGCCTGGTAGGGTGGGACGCGACCGACATTGCCGTGGCCGCCGACTGGACTGACGAGCCGGCCAAGCTCATCGATCACCTGGAGCGCACCGGCTGGCTGGACCGGAACGGCGAGGGCTACATAGTCCACGACTGGCAGGATCACCAGCCGTGGGTATGCGGGGCCCCACAGCGCAGCGAGGCGGGCCGGACCGGGGGCAAGGCCAGCGGGGTGGTCCGGTCCAAGAAGGCAGCCCAGCGCAAGACCGGAGCCGCTGCCGCCGTCCCAGACCTCGCCCTGGACCATGACCAGCCATCCAATGGGCACCATCCGGAGGACCCACCACCTCCCGGGGGGCCCCCAGCCACTCCCCCTCACGGATTGAACGGACCGTTCGCCAATCCCGAACGGATCGTTGGGGAACAGCGAACGGACCGTTGCGAAAAGCCGAACGGTTTGCGAACCCCGTCTCCGTCTCCGTCTCCTACCGTAGTACGTACTCTACCTACAGCGTCGGAGCCCGTAGGATGTGTAGAACTACACACCATTGACGTACGTACTCAGACTACGTCCGGCGTCGGCGCAATATCTGCGGACCAAGCCGCTGCGAACGGGCGCTACCCGGGGCTCGGAACCAAGACCGACCAGGATACCTGGAGGCAACGGTGGGTGAGACTCTTTGAGTCCGTGGCGGGGATTTACCCCAAGAAGACACACCTCTACGATGCTGGAGCGGCAATGTTCTACTGGATGCTGGGCACCGGGAAGCTGACCGACGAGATGGTCCGTACCAGCGTGGTGCCCATGATACGCCAGTGCTGCGATGACGAGGACTGGAAGAAGCAAGGCGGGCGCTTCGTCCCGCAGTTCGATGCGTTCCTCGAGAATACCCACTGGAAGCCGTGGGACCAGATGGACATAGCCGCGCAGTACCTCCCGGAGCGAGAGAAGGTCAGGAAGCGTCTCATGCATAACCCGCACAAGGTGCCCCGATGAAGGATAACCGGAAGCCGGCCAAGCCGGCAGCCACGACGCTACCACCGCACAACCCGGATGCCGAGGAGGCGGTCCTGGGCAGCATCCTCATTGAGCCGGACCTCCTGCTCGAGATTGGCCAGGTGCTGACGCCAGCGGACTTCTACCGCGAGAAGAACGCCTGGGTGTTCCAGGCTATGCTCAAGCTGGGCGCCTCCTGTAACCAGCTGACGGTTAGTCACCAGCTCGACGTGGACAGCCAGCTCCAGGCGGTCGGCGGCGCCGGGTACCTGAGCCTCCTGGTGGAGAGGGTGCCAAGCAGCGCCTACGCCAAGGACTATGCCAGGATTGTGCGCGACTGCGCATACTCACGGAAGGTGATCAGCTTCGGGGGAGCGGTAGCGCAGCTGGGGTACTCCGGGCAAGGGACACCGACGGACATGTTCGAGAAGGTCCACGAAATGCTGGGCGAGCTACAGCCGACACAGCTCACGGACATAGTCGGCCCGCAGGAACACGCCGAGCGCCTGTTCCAGATGCTCACCAAGCGCCGGGACAAGACCGAGCAGCCCGTCAAGTTCGGGTGGCCCGGGCTCGACCACTTCCTGGGAGGGTTGTACCCCGGGGACTTCGCCGTGATAGGCGCCAGACCATACATGGGCAAATCCGAGCTCCTCTTCGAGACGGCTTTGCACAATACCGTGAGGCGCGACCCGGAGAACAAGGCGGAGGCTCTTAAGAAGGTCCTCATTGCCAGCGTCGAGATGTCGGTGGACGAGTTCGACGAGCGCGAGGCCGCCATGCTCGGGGTCCCGGTCGAACGCCTGCGCTCCGGTACCCTCGAGACAACGGATTGGGACAAGCTGTTCAACCTGGTCGGGGAGGTATCCGAGAGGCCCATGTACTTCCTCGAGGGGCGGCTGACGATCGACCACATCTACCAGCGGGCGCAACTGCTGAAGAACACCGAGGGCCTGGACCTGGTGATCATCGACTACATCCAGCTCCTGCGGGACTCTGTGGTCCGGCGGGGAGACTCGGCTACCAGGGACCGCGTGTCGTCTATCAGCGCCGGCATGAAGCAACTGGCCCAGGAGCTCAAGGTCCCGGTCATAACGGCCAGCCAGCTCAACCGGGAGGTCGAGTTCCGCAAGGACAAGATGCCGGTGCTGGCGGACCTGCGTGAGTCGGGCAGCATCGAGCAGGACGCGGACGTCGTGCTCATGGTGACCAGGCCGGAAGTGTACGACCCTCGGGACCAGCCCGGGATCATGCTCATCAACGTGGCCAAGGCCCGGCAGGTAGGCAAGACAAAGACCATCAGCCTCATGTGGCTGGAGGGCAAGCATCAGTACGGTGAGCTCAGGGAGGATGAGCTGGCCGAACAGTATGGCCTGCCAGAGCCTGGAGGATGGGGGGGATGACAAGCCGAGAGGGAGGCCAGAGGCCCCTGGTCATTATCGATCGCACGAGCACGCTCACCATCCGGGAGAACAGGATGCACCAGCGGGGCTTCAAGGTCTGGCGGTGTGCGAAGGACGAGGATATCCAGCGCTTCATCCTGCGGTGGGCCATGCTGAGGCTGTTGGACGCCAAGGACGCCGCACCAAGCGCGGAGCCGGCCCCCGTTCGCCTGGGTCCGGCCAGCCAGGTCGTCATAACGCTGGAGGTTGTGATGGCGACCGGGTACTTGACGCCAGCGGGACCAGACGATGCCGCCGGGTACCTGGCGATGCTGAGGTGGGCAATGCTCAACGTGATAAAGCTATCCCGGTCCAGTATATTCCTGACCGATGCCGAGGGTGACGACTGACGGTGGTGGCCATGGAGAGGGAAGAAACGGCAGCTAGGGTAAACCCCCGATGCTAACACTCATGGATAGACGGGGAACGTCGCTGACACGTGCCGGCAAGGCGTCAGACCGGCCAGCGCGAAGGCCGACGCGAAAATACGATGGCCGCGCGGCAGGGAGCCGTCCTCTCCCTCTCTATGGGCACCAGGAAACGTAAGGAGGCAGGTTAGTGAATGGCAGAAAGGCAAAGGCTCTGCGGCAACGGGCGGCCCGGGATGTTCTCGTAGCCCACGGCAATACCGGATTCGGGTCGGTCTACCGCAAGGCCAAGAAGGACTACGCGGCGGAGCGCTCGGATCACAGAGGCCCGGGCTGGAGCGCGGCGGGAAAATAGATGCTGAACGTGGGCGGCAATAGACAACCAGATCGTGCTGGTGTGGGAGGCCAGGGCTCGGTATCCACCCCGAGTGAACCGCTCCCGCCGCCCACTCGCATTTCGTGTGCTATGGCGGGCCGCTCGACGATAGCTAGACGTAGTACTGGCGAGGGCGTGTTAATGCGCCCGCGGCCCGCCGACCGTAGGCTTCAAGGGAGACAGGCTGGCATGGCTATGCATGAGTACCGTCCCGACGCTGCGCGTAAATCTAACGACCGCCATTCGGATTCGGCCCCGGCTCGCGGTCAACGTAGCGTGCAAAGAAGGGTGCAGAAACGGTCGCCATGCCGGCCAGTCACCACATCATGGGAGGAGCGGGCATGAGCATTGAGAACGTGAGCCTGGCGGTCGAGGTCCCGGACTGCGCGAAGTGTGGGAAGCAGATCCGGGTCGGAGACTTTTACTACGAGAGCGCCACTCAGCACACGATGCGGGTGGCGTGCGTTCCGAGTGGGGTGCCGCGGGGCAAGCTGGTGAAGGCGTTGCCGGAGGTGGTCACCGTATGTTGTGAGGACTGCGCCCCCTCCGGGCTCTGGCATGACCTGGGGGGCATGTGAAATCGGGTAGTCTGCGGCTGGAGGAGTTGCCAGAGGCGCTGCAGGAGGGCATCCTGGGCGTGGTGGAAAAGGGGAAGCGCCGGGAGCCCGAGATTACCCGGGGGGAGGTCCTGGTGGCAGCGGCGAGGGTGATGGACGCGCTCCGGAAGTCTCAGGCGCCGCCAGAGCAGTGGTACCGTATACTCGGGCAGTGCCAGAGGTGGTGCCATAATCCCAAGCGACTCCACACCCGCAGGAGGAGAGCGAAGTGAGCCGCACGGATATTGAGTGGTGCCGCAACGAGGACGGAACCAAGGGCTGGACGGTCAACCCCGTGAAGGGCCTATGCCCGATGTGCTGCTCGGACGGGGACGGCAAGGAATACTGCTACGCGCGGCGCATGTACCACCGCTTCGGGTGGAACCCGGCCATCCGGTATACCCCGGCGGCATTCGATTCCGTGATGCGCCAGGGAGGCCCGGGGCAGCGCATATTCGTGGGCAGCACCATGGAGCTGTTCGGATCGTGGGTAGAGCCGCACGTGATGCCAGATATTCTGGAGAACGTGGTAGGCCCATTCCCACAGCGCACGTTTATCTTCCTGACGAAGAGGCCCCGGGAACTGGTCCAGTACAGCCCCTGGCCAGACAACTGCTGGGTGGGCGCGAGCGTGACCGACGACGTGATGCTGACCCACACATGGCGGCACCTCAGAGACGTTAAGGCCAGGGTGAGGTTCGTGTCATTCGAGCCTTTGCTGAGCTGGGGAATGCCGGCGGAAGACACCGAATGGACGTTAAGGGATGCCGGCATCAACTGGATCATCATCGGGCAGAAGACGCCGGTGGGGAAGGATATCCCGATCAGCTGGGTGATGGATATAGAGCGCGCTGTCGGCAAGGTGGGGATTCCCGTGTTCGAGAAGGACAACATGGCGCGCTTGATGAGCAGGCCCCTGCGTCAGGAGTGGCCGGGACGATGACGGAGTACGGCCTGGTCTGGCAGGCGGCTCTGCTCTGCTGCCGCACACATGGCGGCACGAAACCGATGTGGGCATGGGACTGGTGGACGACGATTATGCACGAGCTCGTTGACGGTGAGCCCGACGTGACCAGGGTGCTTGTCTGCCCAGAGCCGGTCGGCGTGGTCGATATGAGGGACGTTGAGTGGGAGCGCAGCATGGAGGACTACCGGCGCCGCCAGGGGATCCACGATCCCTATGCGGACCGCCTCCTGGAGGCCACTCGATGGGCCTGACCCCCTATTACCAGGAGGAGGCGCTGGTCCTCTACGCCGGAGATAACATCGGGGTGCTGCCGGGGCTGCCGGTTGTCGACGCCGTGGTGACCGACCCTCCGTATGGCTGGGGCTACATGGGCAAGAAGTGGGACGCGGCTGTCCCGAGCGTCGCAACCTGGGTGGCGGTCATGGACCGCATGAAGCCCGGGGCACACGCGCTGGTTGCGTGCGGGACCCGGACCCAGCACCGGATGGCGACGAACCTCGAGGCCGCCGGGTTCGAGATCCGGGATATCGTGGCTTGGGTGTACAGCTCGGGGTTCGCCAAGAGCATGGACATCTCGAAGGCGATCGATAGGGAGGCCGGCGCGGAGCGCGAGGTCATAGGCCAGCGCAAGGGGCCCGGGAACATCCCGAACGACGCGGTTGGCAAGTGGGGCTTCAAGAGTGGCGACGTGGATGTCACTGCGCCGGCGACACCCGAGGCGCAGGAGTGGGATGGCTGGGGTACCTCCCTGAAGCCAGCCATGGAGCTCTGGACGCTGTGTCGCAAGCCGCTGGAGGGGACGACGGTGGCTAACGTGCTGGCCCACGGGGTGGGCGGGCTCAATGTGGGGGCCTGCCGGATCGGGTCCGAGCCGCTCGTCGTCCACGGTGGAGGAGGGGGCCCGGGCACGGGCTGGGGCAAGAAGGAGGCGATAGACGAGCCCCGCGTGGGGCGCTTTCCGCCGAACGTCATACACGACGGGTCGGACGACGTACTGGCCCTGTTTCCGCAGGAGGCGGGCCACAACGGCACTCCGGTGCGGCAGGACCAGGGACCAGCCGACGCCCCCTATTGGGAGCGCGATTGGGGGTCGGCGGCCAGGTTTTACTACTGCGCGAAGCCCGACCGCGACGAGAGGGAGCGGTACCTCGAGGACATGCCGGTCGTGCAGCTCGAGCAGGGGCGGGCCCAGATGCTGGATGGGTCATTCAATCGCGAGCACACGGCCCGGCGCAACACGCACCCGACGGTGAAGCCGGTGGCGCTGATGCGGTACCTGGCGCGGCTGATTACGCCCCGCGGTGGGCTGGTGCTCGACCCGTACAGCGGCTCTGGGAGCACGCTGCTGGCATGCCGGATGGAGGGGTTCCGCAGCATAGGCATCGAGGTAGACAAGCACTACTGCGAGATCACCCGGAAGCGCCTGACGCAGCAGGTGATGAGGCTGATATGACCCCGAGGAAGCGCGCGGCCCGGCTGCCAAAATCGGTGGAGACCGTTCGCGACGTGCTGGCCATGGACGAGGTCAACGGCGTGGCCGCCTGGCTCGATGCCAACAAGGACAAGATAGGGGGCCTGGTGCTGGTGGCCGCGATGAGGGATGGCACGATCGAGATCCAGACGGCGGGTGTGTCCACGCCGTCATCGGTGTATCTTCTGGAGGCCGGCAAGGCCATAGTGATTGAGGAGGACCTCTGGGGAGGTCCGGAGGATGGCCGGTGAAGTGGGTCTAGAGAAGGAGGGCTGGGGGGATGACTAAGCAGCGCACGCGTCGGAACCGCCTCATAAAGCGCGGGTACTTCCTGAACGAGGTCAAAGCCTGGTCGGCGTTCGAGTGGAAGGAGGCGCCATGGTGGTCGCGCCTGCGGACGTCCCGCAGCACGCTGGTCAAGAAGTGGGCCAGGCAGACGGGGCGCTCACTGGACCTCGTGACGCCCGAGGAGCTGCGTCGGAACAAGGACTACCAGAAGCTGGTCCGGGAGTGGTACCTCAAGCACGGGTGGTATACCGAGCGCATGAAGGCCGGGCGGAGGGTCAAGGAGATCGACCCCTATGCCGCGATGCGCTGGTACAGTGATAACTACGCCCGGGAGACGAAGAACACCAAGGACCCGTACAAGCCTGGATGGAAGGACCGGCAGGTCAGCCGGCGCAAACGCGAGCGTGCGATCGATGAGCGGTTCAGCACCTCGCCCGGGCTGGTGACGGCATAGGAGGGATGCGGTGAGACTATGGGGAAGGTGCGAGTTCTGCAAGCGGACGTTCGTATGGCCGAACGTCCGTGAGAAGATACAGCAGCATGAGAACGACGAGCACTTCGAGGAGCGACTGTTGCAGCACTTCGGCACAGCGCTCAGCCTTACGGCCCCGATGGCGCACGTCATGAAGGAGCTGAAGCGCAATGATGGATAGGATGCAGGAGATGGCAGACGCCATACTTGGCCAGGCGGAGTTGCCCGAGGTTGAGGAGCGGCTACTGTTCATCCAGATGTGCGAGGACATGACCGAGCGCGAGGTGGTCGCGTGGAACAAGGAGCGGGAACCGTTCTTCCTCGCGTGGTCCCTGAAGCGCATGGGCCAGTCGTTCGGCATCGGGGACAAGGGCATGGCGCTGATCGGGAAGATGAGCCAGGGGATGCTGAAGGCGGACAGGAAGAAGAAGTGACCAAGTGTTACGTGGGGCGCTGCAAGTGCGGCGGTATCGTCGCCGCGGTGGTGGCCGAGGCGGAGTGGATGGCCGACCCGGTAAAGCGCCGGCGCTACGAGACGGTCCAGGTGGCGAAGGACGTGGCTGAGTTCGTCCGGGATGGCCTGGTGATCGACACCATGGACGTAGAGAGCGTGCGACAGCAATTTGGTACATGCACGTGCGAGAAGCCGGGTGCGGCGTTATCCAAGCTGCAGGGCCGGCTGGGGCTGGACGGAGGATCGAATGAGTGACGGGGCGGTTGAGCACCTGCAGGCTGGCCCCGGGTGCCATTGGCGGACACTTCACAATGGCCTATTCCGGCACTGCTGCTCGATCAAAGGCTGCGACTCCAAGGCCGGGAACGGGCGCTGCAGGCTGCTGCAGTGTCATGTGGAGGTGGACTCCACTGGCGGCTTCACTGGCCGGTGCCAGGAGTTCAAGCGGCGGACGCTGGGGAGGATACGATGACGGATGGCCCGGCCTGCGTGTCCGCTGAGCGGCCAATAACGCTGGACGCTCGGCAGGTGGTCGCCACTCTTGCTGGGCACATGACGCAGGTCCGGCGGGTAATGAAGCCACAGCCGGCCACCCCTCCGCAGCAGCATCAGTACCCATCGGGGATATGGGGATGGTGGTCTGACACGCCGCACAAGCACGGGACTAGCATGGCCCACATCTGCCCCTACGGGCGACCCGGAGACAGACTGTGGGTGCGGGAGACATGGGGTATAGGCACGCGCCCTGACCCGCACGAGGGCTGGCGCGATGGCATTGAATACAAGGCCGATGCACTGTCCCTCCAGGTGGGTGAGAGCCTCCCTCTCTATGCCGTGGACACTCCGAAAGGCGTGTGCCTGGACGATTACAGCACAGGGCGCTGGAAATCCCCGCGCTCTATGTTGCGGTGGGCCTCCCGCCTCACCCTGGAGGTGGTGTCGGTCCGGGCGGAGAGGTTACAGGATATCAGCCCTCATGAGCTGTCCACGACAGATCTGCTTGCGGCAGGACTACCCCGGCACAACTTTGGGTCAGACTACTCCACCGGGCTTGAACGCTACGTGCTGCTTGAGGACTTCAAGCGACTGTGGGACGCCACCAATGGCAAGACCCACCCATGGGTGAGTAACCCGTGGGTGTGGAGAGTCGCGTTCAGGGTGGTGCCTGGATGCTGAAGCTCCTTGTGAGGCATGAGGAGGCGATCTGCATTGTCCTGCGGTGCCTTGTAGCTGTGGAGCTCGGAGTCCTTGTCGGAGTGATGGTCCTGGTACTTTCTGGAAGGATAGAGCGGGCTACGCCATGAGCAGTGCACACGACGCGTGGAGGGAGGTAGGGGCACGACAGGCCGCCATCAACCGCCGGCATCCGTGGCGTAGGGTCACCGGGCACAGGATGCTGTCGGGGCACTATGGCTGTAACACTGGAGCGTGGTCGTACCTCATCCAGCTCGAGTGTGGGCATGAAGGATTTCGCAAGGGCTCGCAGGGTGTGCCCAGGAAGATGCGGTGTCTGGAGTGCCCCCCGGAGGCCCCGGACGGGGATGGAGGAGACCAGTGATAGCGAAGGGAGCGACGTTCTCAAAGGACGAGCGGTACAGGTATCGCCTGTGGCGTGTCTGGAATCCAGATCGACCGTCGGTCACGTTCGTTATGCTCAACCCGTCGACGGCGGACGCCAATGTCGACGACCCGACGGTGAAGCGCTGCATCGGTTACGCGCTCAACTGGCGGTACGGCGGGGTATACGTGCTCAACCTGTTCGCGCTGCGGTCCACGGATCCGCTGCAGCTGACGATCTCGCGCGAGCAGGCGATAGGACCAAATAACGACGATCACCTCAAAGGCATCACGGGGGACTGCGTCGTCGCCTGGGGAAATTGGGGTCGGGTCCATGCCCGCAGCAAGGAGGTGGCGCCGTGGCTGCCGAACGCGAAGTGCTTCGGCCTGACGAAGGCCGGGGAACCGATGCACCCGCTATACCTGCATTCGACCATGCCGCTGGTCGCGTGGAAGCCGGGGGTCGTATGAGCGAGGAGCGCGATGACTTTGACGAGCTGGTGCTGTGGGGGATAGCCAAGACCATGGTGGTGGTGGCGACGGTGTGCGGCCTCGTATTCGGGATGGCGATGGGGATCGGGCTGGGGTACCTGATATGGGGAGTGGCATGCCGGTGAGTCGCGACACTACCAGAGTCCTGGGGCTCACGCACGATGACCTGGTGGTCCTGGCCAGCCACTGGCTGGCGGGGCATATGCGGTGCCCGGTGGTGTTTACCGAGATGGCGACGATGGGCTCCGAGACGCCGGATGCAATCGGCTGGGGCAGCGGCGGATGGTCCATGCTGGTGGAGTGCAAGGCATCGCGGTCTGACTTCCTGGCGAATGACAGAAAGAACCGGTATGTTGGAATGGGCCGGCACCGGTGGTTCCTGGTCCCGCAGGGGATGGTCGCAGCAGAGGAGGTGCCGGCGGGTTGGGGGCTACTGGAATGGGATGGACGGAAGTTCCATGAGACGGTGGACGCACCACCCCGGGACCAGTATTCGTGGCGCAGCGAGCTCATGCTCATGATGTCGAGCCTGCGCAGGATGGGCCCTCATCCAAACGGGGTGAGCGTTCGGGTCTACACGACCGAGACTAAGAAGAGGGCCTCGGCGTTGCTAAGGAGGGATGGTGACGACCAGGATAACGACGAAGAGGTGTCGGGGACGGGCTCCGGCACTGCCGGACGAGGAGTGGAGCCAGACGGTACTGGCCAGGGGAGGTAATCCGTGGCGAATCTGAACAAGGTGATGATCATAGGCAACGTGGGAACCGATCCGGAGATGCGGTTCACGCCGAACGGCAATCCGGTGACCAGTTTCCGGGTGGCGACCAGCCGGTACTACACGGACAAGGATGGCCAGCGGAAGCAGGAGACGGAGTGGTTCTCGGTCACGACATGGAATAAGCTGGCTGAGAGCTGCAACCAGTTTCTGGCAAAGGGGCGGCGGGCGTACATAGAGGGCCGGCTGCGGAGCCGTACCTGGGAGGGCCAGGATGGCCAGAAGCGCACGCAGGTGGAGATAGTGGCGGAGCGTGTGTTGTTCCTGGACAAGCAGGCCGCCACCCCCGGCAGGGACGAAGGCAAGCCGGATGAGGGCGCGGAGGCGGGAGCGGAGCCTGAGGCAGAGGACCTGCCGTTCTAGAAGGGGATGGCGATGGGAGAGACAATCTACCTGGTATCCGATGGTGATGGGGCGGCTGCCACGACCAGCGAGGTTGCTGCCCAGGCGCTGGAGTCGGTTGGTGCCGGCTTCCGCCGCTGCTCTCGCGAGGAGTGGGCCCGGAAGCGGCGCCAGCAGCAGGCTGCAGAACGCGCGGAGTCGGCTCCGGAGCGCAGGAAGGAGCGGTAGTCCCTATGCAAGCATACAAGTGCGACGATTGTGGCATCCTGCTGCCGGGGGCCGCACCCACCGCTGGGGGTGGCAAGCCACGGGCCCGGTCGGTTGCCATACAGATGGAGAACTTCCAGGTAGCGATGCTTGATACGCTCGTGGTGGATGTGCGTGTGACTCGGTCCCCTGGATCGAACGGGGGGGAATGCCTGCCTGTCGATCTCTGCGAGTACTGCAGGGCGGACGCAGTAATTAAGGCTGGTCTGGCGCTGGCTCTCGAGGCGGGGGCCCCCGAGGAGGAAGTTGCTACGATCAACAGCGCGGCGCGAATCATGCGGGAACGGAGGACCAGTCGTGCCGGCGAAGGAGGTGACGTCGGGTGAGCATGGAACCATCGGTGGCGGAGAATGAGCACACGCGGCGCGACTGCCCCGTGATGCGGGCGATGGGGTTGCTGTTGTGGCATATGGGGGCCATGGCGAAGTATACCGTTGACCTGGACGAGGATGACAGGGATTGCATCGGCCAGAGGTGTGGAGCGTTTCGCCTGTGCAGCGGAGCGGTCAGCGTGGCGGATGGTCCGGGGCAGCGAATCTACGACCTGGTGTATCCGGTGGGTCTGCCAGGGCGCAAGCCGTGTCCGAAGTGCGGCAAGCAGGTCCGGGTTTTCCAGAACGGCAGGATTGCGCGGCATAAGAACCACGGGGGTGTGATATGCGCCGGGTACCGCGAGCAACGTGATATGGGGGAAGGGACGGGAGCGTGAAGGCCCTGAGCCTCAGTCGACCGTGGGACTACGCGGTCCTGCGTCTGGGGAAGGACATGGAGAACCGGACGTGGGCAACGCGCTACAGGGGGCGGATTCTGATACACAGGGCGAAGTCCTGGGATGCCGATGGGCTGCTGTGGATGTGGCACAACCGCGTGCGGCTTGGCGTCACTGCAGAAGATCGGGAACGGATGATGAAATTGAGGTTTGAGCCTGGCGGCCTGGTGGGAGAGGTAGACATCACTGACTGCATCAGTAGGCCGGATGTGCGGTGCGCAAGCCGGTGGTACTTCGGTCCCTACGGGTTCCTGCTGGCGAACCCAGCGTACTACGAGCGGGTGATACCATATCGCGGCATGCCCGGGCTCTTCGAGGTGCCGATGTGTAGTGGGTGCGCAAAGCCTCTCACGCAGGCGCCGCGGCCATCGGGCTGCCCCGGGGAGCTGTGTGACAGGTGTGCGCAGGGGTGACGGATGGTGACATGGCGGGACAGGCGGCGGGAGTGGCAGGCCCTGGATACATTCGTGCGGGAGCACGAGCAGGAGCTGGTGGAGTCCGGGCACATGCGGGCCATGACGCTCTGCCAGCAGCAGGTTTGGAAGGACATGATGCGGCTGAAGAAGGAGGATACTGATGCCGGTGGTCAAGCGAGTGGTCCTGGACAGGGGGCGCAGGTGCTCGAAGTGCAAGCGAGACATGGTTCCAGGGACGGATGCTGTGAAGGACAGACGCCCGGAGTCAGTGAGAGCCAGCAAGGTGGCCGAGTACAAGGACAAGGTCTGGTACCACGCGGAGTGTCCGCCGGCGTAAGGAGGGCAAGCGATGAGCCGTGGAGACTGGATATGGATGGGGCTGGGTATAGCGGCACTGGTGGTGCTGTGCCTGGGCATGATGCCGGTTCGCATCCGAGCGGACTGGTGGGAGAAGATCACGAGGCGTGACCGGCATGGATAGCTGGCTCCGCCGCTGGCGCCTGCGCCGCGAGCAGCAAGACCGGCAGCGCCTACACGAGCACCTGGAGGCGTACCTCGCGGACAAGATACTCTGCTGGTTCTTCGCAGATGACGGCGATATAACCAGCGAGCTGCGCGGCTTGCATGAGGAGCAGCACCTGGAGGGTCGTGCGGCGCGGCTGTTCGTGGAGCACGCCGGGCGCCGCTTCTATCTGGCGGGTGGGCACGAGCGTATCCAGCAGACGGCTTATACGCTCTGGCCTCCGGATGGAGCGGTGCGGGCTCCGGTGCGCTGCACTTGGTTCCTCTTGACAGACGCGGTGGAGGTCCATGTGGGGCAGGGCATGCAGGGGGCGGAGTGATGTCCGACGACGCTGACTATCCGCTGTTGTTCACGTGTCCGGTCGGAGGCGAGGAGTGGCCGTTCGACACGCTGAAGGCGACCATGCAGAGCCTCCCGTCCCGGGGCAGGCAAACGCAACTGACCATCACAGTGATCTGCCCGGCAGGTCATAGCTTCAAGCTCGCAAGGGCGGCCCGGTCCGGCGCCTTCAGTAAGGACGTGGCCAGACGGATAGTGGCGCACGCTCAGGAGCACTACGAGAGGCAGATGGAAGCCTGGGGTCTGCCGGTGCGCCGGCACCGGACGGGCGGGGAGTCCAGTACCAGGAGGGGGCGTGGAATTCCGCGTGCACTTGACTAACGGCCTGGTGTTCCGAGGGACCCGCGGATGGCAAGACGTCCGGAGGGAGTGCAAGGGGTTTCACCGGTTCAAGGTCCGCGTGGTGGAGAAGGCCGTGGATGGCTTCGATGTGGCGGGTCACGTGGTTGTCGTGAACCTGAGACTCATCGACCTCATGGAGGAGCTCGTATGACGGACGTGAAGTTGAGGACGGAGCCGCTGCGGCGGATGCACCACCCACATGACCCCGAGTCCGACACTATGAACCTGCCGGACGGATGCACGTGTGGGGATTGCCTGCTCTTCGGCGGGTGCGAGCAGTTCCTGTCGCGGATCCCGGACGATGAGGTGTGCGACTGGTATCCGAGCAGATTCAGGCTGAGGAGGACGGCGCCATGAAGGACTTCGCCCCGCTGCTCCCGGAGTGGGCGGTGCGCGCCATGCTGATGGGAGTCAAGACGCAAGCCCGCGTGCGGGTCGCGAGAAGCAACTCCGATGTTGGCGTGGGGAACGTCGACTGGTCGAAGTTCTCCTGGCGCGGGGTGGTCCGGTGCAACATGCTTCTCGGTGGGAGATACCCGGAGGCCAGTGTATGGGTGGATGGGCTGAAGAGCGCATGCCAGTACCTGCATGTCCCGTGGGACTTCGAGGAGGAGGGGACTATTTTCAGGGTCTACCCGCGGGTGGAGCCCGGGACGGTTATGCGCGTGAGGGAAGCGTGGGTCCCGACGTCCTGCCCACCGAATGTGGTCTATCGGCTGGACTTCAAGGACAAGCGCGGCGACCTGTGGAGTGAGGTGGCGCAGGACCCCAAGGGCGTCCGCTGGCGCTCCCCGGTGAACATGCCACGCTCCGCTGTCCGTCTGCAGCCGGTGATTACCCGGGTGCGGGCGCAGCGCCTGCAGGACATGACGGAGCGGGATGCCGTCGCGGAGGGCATGACGCGCAGCCTGCACTACGGCAAGGCCGGCATATATCAGACGGCGCTGGAGGCGTTCCGGGCGAAGTGGGATGAGGCCGGTGAGGGCTCCTGGGATGGCAGCCTGTGGGTGTGGGTCTACGAGTGGGATGCACTGCGGTGGCCGACGAGGAAGGGATCGTGAAGACACAAGAGAGGGCCGATCGTATCTGTGCATGGATGGGGTGGAGGGTTCACGAGCGCAACACGGCGAGCTGGGTGCTTGGTGACGACCCACGCCCGGTGGCGTCGACGTGCGGCCTGGACCGGTTCGACCCACTCCGTAACCCTGCCCACTGTGCTGTCGTGATGGAAGCGGCGGACAAGAAGGGGTGGTACTCGCAGATAGAGGCACGCGGGCGCCTCTATGATGCTATCGTGGTCGTCGACTACGGGAGCGGCAAGTCCTACCAGGGGAAGGGCGACAGCCGATGGGAGGCATACTGCAACGCACTACTGGCCGCGGTGGAGGCTGGCCATGCATGACCAGGCGGATATTGACATGCTCTGTGTGTGGATGCAGTGGAGGCTGCTGGTCGAGAATGAGACCACCGGCAACAAGGTCTGGGAAACGCCGCGGCATGGCATCGTGCTCTCGACGGGGTTCGATCCCTTCATGCGGGCGGAGGATTGCGCCGTGGTGATAGCTGAGGCCGAGCGGAAGCACGTGAAGTGGAGCCTTGGGCACGATGGGCCAGGTGGTAATGGGCCTCTCTACCGCTGCACCATTGGAGGTCGTGCTCCGGTGGTTTCAGAGCATTCGTGGACGGCTGCGTTCTGCGTAGCGATCGTGGCGGGACTGGAGGATGGCCACCTTGAATAGAGCAGCAATAGAGACCGGTGGCTGGAGGCAGATTCCGGCGCCGGACTTCATGCAGCAGGTCGCACCGACGACGGCGTGGGTGAAGGGTCCTTGCCGGGTGCTGTATACCATGATGGAGCCACACTTCGGCAGCCTGTGGTGTCACGCGTCTATCGCGTGCACGGACCGGTACCCGACCTGGGACGAGATCCTGGATGCCAGGTATACGTTCTTCACGGAGGATGACGAGGTGTTCCAGTACCTCCCGCCGAAGCGCGAGTACCTCAACCTGCACAAGAACTGCTTCCACCTATGGCACAGGGTGGGGGCGAGGATTCTCCCGGCGGCGACGCTATGAAGCAGGGGACCGTCAGCGTGCTGATAGGGTGCCACTCTCCGGCGACGCACGGCCTGTTTGTGCTGCTGTCCTGGAGGCGACTGTATGGGCGCTGGCCGGCGCCATGGCAGGCAGCGTGCATAGCCATTCACGACGTGGGCCATTGGGGGACAGACTACCTGACGAACCTGCCGGAGAAGAGGGGCCATTGGCGCCGCGGGGCCCGGTGGGCGCTGCGCCTCTTTGGCAGGAAGGGGTATCGCCTGGTGGCCGGCCACTGCGAGTACTCGGGGTTCCGGCGCAGCGAGCTCTACAAGCCGGACAAGTACTCGTGGTACCTGGCACCCACCCCGTGGATATACTGGAACGACATCGTCGAGCCCGAGATCCGCCACGGGCTGCCCAGGCGCGAGTCGGTGAGACGCTTCAAGGCCCAGGTCCAGGAGAGCATCGAGTCGGGGGCCTATCGCAACACGCACGAGATGTATCTGGAACGACTGCAGGAGGACCGGCAACGTGGAGATAGTGAAGTACGGTGATGATCGCTACCAGGTGTTCGTTGACGCCTACAGGCTGGCGTCAACGATATCGCTGAGATCCGCGTGCCTGAAGAACCACAGTGGGGCCATCGTGTTCGAGATGAGGGACGGCAGGCCGCACACTCTAGGGACCGGCTACAATGCGCCGACGGCGCGCGCCAAGTGCTGCATGCGGGCGGACATCCATGGTGGCCGGAACGTGGAGCTGTGCACTGCGGTCCACGCTGAGCAGATGGCGGTACTCAATGCTGCGCGGACCCTCGAGGCCATCGGCCCCCCGGTGGCGCCGACGTATCTGGTGTACGCCAAGTTCAAGCCACAGGGCGCTGGGTATAGGCCGGCCCGCCTCGATCCCGAGAATGTGTCATGCACGATCTGCAGCCGGCTGCTCTCGTGGTACGGGATATCCTTTGTGTGCCCGGTGGAGGCCGGATTCGCCATCATGGACGCACAGGAATACAACCTGAAATCGTTGCAGAACTGCGCGTTTCTGCAGGGAAGGGGGCATCGTGAGTAACTGCCAGAAGTGCGGGTGCAGCAAGCCCTGTGCCTGTGACAGCTACACTCCGGACAGCCAGGCCACGTGCGTGCGCTGTGGCTGCTCCAAGCCGTGCGCGTGCGACAGCTACAGCCGGCGGGAGGGCGACTAGTGTCGCATAGGGACGTCGGGCTGCTCTTCCGGGAGGAGCAGGTCAGGGCCATACTGCGGGGTCAGCAGACGGCGACTCGGCGGCCCCATGGATTCGCCACCGTCCGGACACACGCCCGCGAAGTGGTGAACGATGCGCCGGATATGTGGTCCCCCGGGGAGTGGCAACGCGGTCTGGATGAGCGCGGCAGCGTGGGCATGCTCAGGGCGGGCAGGGACTACCTGGTAGAGATCAAGCCTCGCCTGGTGGTTGGCGATACTATGTGCGTCCAGGAGACATATTGCTCCAACTGCTGCCAGAAACCAGAGTCAGCGCGGGACCTGTGTTTCAAGGCGAATCTGCGTGACCAGCCAGCGGCGGACTTCTGTGTTGAGGGCAGGTCCGGCAAGATCACGTGGCACCCCGGGATGTACATGCCCAAGACCTTGGCCCGCATTCGGCGCACGATTACCCGTGTCAGGGTGGAGCGGCTGCAGCAGATAGTGAGCAACCAGGGGGATGCCATCGCAGAGGGGATGCTCTTCTTGGGGGGCATCGCGGACAATTGGGACGAAGCCCCGTGGGCGGATCCGCTTGATCCCGACCAGAGGCCGTTCAAGTTTCCGAGTGCCGCGTTCCTGCATATGTGGGTGGCTATGCACGGGGTGAGGTCGTGGAGGCGGAACCCGTGGGTATTCGTGTATGAATGGGAGAATCCGTTATGAAGGGTGCGCTGCGCGCCGTCTACCTGGAGCTCGTGGGGGAGATCAACTGGACGCTCTGCAGCTTCTGCCGCTACGCGAGCTGGAGCGGAAGCTGTTGCGACGACGGATGGTTTGATTGTGAGCATCCGCTGGAGGTCGTGCGGGAGCGCGAGGACTGGATAGACCCGACCACGGACTGCTGGGGGTTTCGGCCTACCGTGAACGTGAGCGACATGGCTGACACAGTGGGGTTAATGCTCTACCGGTTCGACTCAGAGAGGACGACCTGGCGTCGAGAGGAGGACGGGCAGATTGTGGTTAGCGGATACGAGCAGCGCTGGTACCGGCGCCAGTCGGCGCTGGCCGATCGGCTCATGCTCTGGGATGCGCTGCAGGAGGGAGTATGACGGACGAGTGTCGAACGAAACCACCCAATCCCCGCGCCAGGGTGGCGCTGGGCCGGGAGATCATCATACAGGTCGTGGCGTGCCCGTATTGCGGCAAGGTCCACAACTTCTGCCCCGGCTGCAAGATGGCGCTCGGGCCGGCAGGCAAGCTTGTGGATGGCCAGCGGATCGTGTGCCTGTGCTGTGGGAAGCGGTTCATGACGATGTGGCAATGACGGCGGGCATCGACGAGTTCATCACGCAGTATCGGGCGCTATACGAGCGGCTTTATGCGGGTGGCTACAAGGACGAGATAGACTGGCAGCAGAACCTGAAGCCATGCGACAACCCAGGTATCTTCCTCGGTGAGTACGTGTGGGTGGTCATCCACGCTGGGATGTGCAACGCGGCTGCGACCAAGATCTACCGCCGGTTCGTCGACAGCGGCTACAATTGCGACACGATCGGGCACCCTAGTAAGCGGCTCGCTATCATGGATGTGACGAGCCGCATACGGTCCGTGTTCGCGGGCTACCAGGCGGCTCCAGACAGGGTAGCCTATCTGGAGACTCTGCCGTGGATAGGACCCGTCACGAAGTGGCACCTCGCGAAGAATCTGGGCATGGACCATGCCAAGCCTGATAGGCATCTGGTGCGCATCGCTGGCAAGCTGGGGATGGACCCCGATACGCTGTGCCGGACGGTGGCGGCGGCGACCGGCCACCGGGTAGCGACGGTGGACCTCGTGATTTGGCGGGCGGCGAATCTCAAGATGATCTGAGGGGGCATATGCGGTCACCAGGACACCTCGCAACATTGTCGACGTCAATAGGACGCCTTTCGGCGCGTATTTCGGCTTATCTGGATGCAGGACACCGCTGTTTCTGGCACTGGATCTCCAGCTTCTGGTGCTGGTTGTGGTATGGTCATGTGCGGTGGTCGGATAGGTACGGTGAGCGGTGCCTCCGGTGCGGCCAGACTTGGCATAGGGGGGAGTAGGCGATGGTAATTATCGGCTACATGACGAACCAGCAGGGTGACATAATCGTGGATTCGCGCGGGGGGGCCTGCTGGGTTACGGGGGCCAACCTCTGCCAGGTCCTGGACTACTTGCTCGAGCAGCATGGCGAAGAGGGGGCGGTGTTCAAGGTGTCCTGGGACGTGGACCAGCTTGCGATTCCCATTGTCCAGATGCTCGGCCCCGGGGTGCTTAAGCAGCTGGCGGAGACAGAGGCGTGCGAGATCACCCCGGTCGACTCGCGGGGGCGCACCCGGCACTACCGGATCTGGTACCCCCGGATGGACGGCGTCGGCCAGTGCCTGGCCATCACGGACAAGGACAGCGGTCCTTATGGGGACCGCGACGAGGCCACCGTCTGGCATATCCAGGGCTTCATGCCGGACGGGATGGAGCCACCGCGGAGCGCGGAGGAGACAGAGGACTATGCCAGGAAGATCATCACGATATTCGCGAAGCAGCTGGGCTTCCAGCCGACGCCAAAGAAGTTCTTCTCCCCGGTAAACGTCGTGCGCCCGTACCTGGACCAGATGAGCCTGCCTCTTCTGGCGAACCTGCCGTCCAAGGCGGCGAACTTCGCAGCCAAGTGCATGATGCCCCCGTGGGTGGACGCTATCCAGCTTGGCTATTGGGACCACGTGTGGGACGTGGACCAGGTCAACGCCTATGCCTCGGTCCTCCAGGGGTTGCCGGACTGGCGTCTTGGGGAGTGGAAGCAGGGAGGGTACCAGAAGGATGCGCTCCTGGGCTACATCCGGTGCGACTACGAGATCTACGACAACGTGACCATACACCCGATCATCGAGGAGACGGAGCAGGACACCGGGGCCAGCGCCAGCGTGGGGATGCACCGGGACCGCTACCTGACCAAATCGCAGGCCGACTTCATACGCTTCTGGAAGATAGGCCGCGTGGACCTGAAGGAGGGAGTCTGGTGGTTCCCGACGGCCTCGGTCCGGCGCCCACTATGGACCGTCATCGAAAGGCTGAAGCAGCAGAGGGCGGAGATGGACAATAACGTGAAGGAGGTGGACCGGGCAATCGGGCGCATGCTCGCCAAGCGCGTCATGACCGGCATGTGGGGCTACACTGCCCGGTGGGATTGGGCCTCCGGCAAGGAGCCGGACGCGCTGTTCAACCCCCCGTGGGCGGCGGAGATTAGCACCAGGGTGGCGCTGCGCGACGCGCACTTCCTGTACAAGCACAAGCTGGTCAAGAACGTGATCAACGTGGCGGTCGACGGCTTCATGTGCGACTGTGACCCCCTGGTAACCCCAGAGGACACGGGGTGGAAGATGGCCGGGGAGGGCCCGGCACTGGTGGTGTCGGCCACACAGGCGTGGTTCGGTGGCAAGCGCCCGGAGGGCAAGCTCCTGCCGGAGGTGCTGGCGATGATCCAGGCCAACCCGAAGAGCAGCAGCTGGAGCTGGGCCTGGAACCGGATGGCTACCCTTGGGGACTGCATGCAGCGGCACAACTTCGGGCTGCTGGGACAGACGGTGGTGTGCCAGAGCACGCTGCACCTGACCCAGCAGCACAACCGGGACTTCCCGCGGGTCCCGCGGTCAGGCTCGGCACTGCTGTCGCGGAAGTATCACAGCGTGCCCATGAAGGAGGGGGATGTCTAGGTTCACGGGCGTGTTCGCACTGCTGGTGGTCGCCTATTTTTTTGGAGGTTTCACATTTCCGACTGCCTGGCGCCAGTGGGTCCTGCAGCGCATCGGGGCCTGGAGGGAGCGGCGGAGTGGTGCGGGGCTTCCACCGCCCAGCCGGCCCGTGGACCACAACTGGCCTGGCCACAACGAGCGGGGGAGGAGGGCTTCCCCGGGTGTGATAGACTATGACCCGGATGGAATAGAGGCTGCGAAGAGGCTGCTGCGGAACCGGGGCTACACGGTGTATAAGCCAAGAAAGGAGAGCAGGGAATGACGGGTAAGAAGTGCGACCTGGAGGAGCCGAAGGTAAACAGGCCGAAGGTCAAGCTCGAGGAGATCGGGCAAGGCCAAGGCACATTGATGGCTGTGATGGTGATGCTCATGGCACTGATGGGTGTGGCCGCCATTGCGCTTGGTGCGGTGAAGGTGCTCGGTTCCGGGCAGGAGACCGACAGCCAGATGGTGTGGCAGGCACGCCAGCAGGAGCAAGCGGCACAGACGTATGAGCGGTACGTCGCGGAGCAGGACGATGAGGCGGATCAGTCCGGCCTCCTGCTTCTGGTGAGCGGGCCGTTCCTGATTGTAGCCGGCGCCATGTTTTATTGGGCGAGCACCTCGGAGTACACGAAATGCCCGGCGGGCCACGTCACGCGCAAATCTCATTCCTACTGCCATGAGTGCGGTGGCAAGGTCTATCTGCAGGACGAGCTGTCACCCGACGAGTGGCGGAAGCGATACGGAGACTCCGGAGCGGCGGGCTCCTGATGGGCTTTATCAAGCCGTTTCCAACCAAGAACGCAGAGGGGGAACATGGGCACTCACATTCCGGGATCAAGGGTGACCTGCAGCGCAAGACACGGTGCGGGCGCCGGGTGCATACGAAGATGGGTGCTGCCCGCGGGGAGCTCTTCTCGTGGGTGAAGCCGGCCACCAAGAAAGGGTAGCAACGCGCCTGCTGGTGCTGGGTGCATGCGCCGCGGTGTTCATCGCGTGCGGTGCGGTCCACCTTCTGGAGCGCGGGCACTACTACGTCGTCAACTACGACTCCTTCTGGTTTCACATGCTGGCGCGGGAGATCAGCGAGGGCCGCATGCAGATGGTCGTCGGCTCTGGCCTGGCATACCCGCTGGCCGGCCTCTCCCGGGTGATCGGCATGGAGGCCGCGTGTGCGGCCCTACCGCTCGCGTTGGGGCTGGCGACGGGGCTGGTCCTATACCTGGGGGTCCGGCGCCTGTACTCCGACCGCCGGGCGCTGCTGTCGGTGGTGTGCTTCACGGTCGCGCTTCCGGTCCACTTCTACTTCTTGGCGGGGAACGTCGACCGGGACTGCCTGCACCTCCTGATCGTGACCACGGGGATGCTGGCGCTGGCGCTGTTCTGGAAGGAGCGGCGCTGGTTCTGGTTTGCGATTGTCGTCGGCACCGTCGCGGCGCTGACCCTGGAGTGGGGCTGGATGGCCTTCGTGGTCTACGTGCCGCTGCTGGTGGCAGTGAGCGAGGCGCAGCGGTGGGACTGGCGCTCGTGGCCCCCGTGGGCCGTCATGGCGGTTCTCGCGGTGATTGCCTGGGGGGCCGGGAGGATGGCCATGCGCTGGCTGGGGTGGTCGGGCATAGCGGAGACTCAGCCAATCAACACGCTGAGCATCCTAGAGTACTCGACCATAGTTGTGCCGCTCGGGTTTGGCCTATGGCGCTCGACCAGGGAGGAGAGCAACTGGCCGCTCGCGTGGTTCACGCTCTCGCTGGTTGCGGGGTGCTTCGCACTCCGGCTGGCGGAGTTTGGGGTCCTGGCGGCGTGTGTCCTGGGCGGGATCGGACTGGAGCACATATGGGACCAGCGCCGGATATGGATGGCAGCCTTCGCCGTTGGCGTCCTGTTGTTCCTCGGGCTGAGCTGGAAGCTGCCGGAGAACATGACTATGCCTCCGGATTGGCAGCACGCGCTGGAGTGGGTCCACGATAACACGCCGGGGGACGCAAAGGTCATGGCTGTGGGCGACTATGCCCATTGGATACAGGACATCGCGGAGCGCCAGCCGGTCACAGAGGTGGGGATGGATGCCGACAAGCCGATCCTGGAAGCGATCTACACAGCAGAGGACGCCGGAACCGTTGAGGACCTGCTGCATGCCAATGGCTGCGAGTACCTCGTGATGTCCACCAGGGAACGGAACTTCCCAGCTGCCGTGGGGCCGGAGCCGTGGCCATTCCTGGAAGGGGCGCCTCGGGATTCGCACCTCGTCTACCGCAACGCATCGGTCTACGTACTCGCTTTCCCGGTGTGACTGACGGTATGGCGGAGTCCGAATGTGCACACCACTGGATCTGTGAAACCCCGGACGGGCCCGAGTCGGTGTCGCGGTGCAAGAAGTGTGGCACAGAGCAGAGGTTCCGCAACACGATTGACGAGGAGGAGGCGGCGGCCCTTCGGTATGACGGAGGCGGCGTCTGCTTGCCTAAGAACTCCGGGGTGCTCAAGCCGGTAGTGACCGATGCACCAGGCATGCGGGATGGGAGGTCGGGGGATGGGGAGCCAGCCTCGGCCCCGGGAAGGCAGAAGCCACCCAGATCCCACGAGCACGAGTGGGACATAGCGGACCCCGACGACAACGGCGTCAGCATCATGCGCTGCCGGCAGTGCCGGCTGGAGTTGCGCTGTGACGCCCACGGGGAGCTTCACGATGAGACCGGAGCCCTGGTGTTTGGGAAGGGGCCGATACGGGGAGAGACAGGCCGGAAGTTCAAGGACCGCACTGCAGGAGAGAAGGAGGGGGATGATATGGCGAGACGAACACCGGAGTACTGGGACAAGCGGCTGCCCGACCTGCTGAAACAGCTGGAGGAGCTCGGGAGCCTGTCGGCGCTGCAGGCGGCGCTGCGTGAGGCCGGGGAAACCATCAGTTACTCGGCGCTCGAAGGCATCCTGGTGAAGCGCAACGTCGATGTCTCCAAGTATAAGACGGGACACCGCAAGGCGCAGCCGTTGCTCCCCGAGCCGCCGGCCACGGGGCCCGATGATGAGCCTCCGGATGCCGGGTCCCGGGATGGTCAGGCGACGAGGGCGCGTGGATCCCGGATGCTGCCACCGGCCATCGATGCGCTGTTCGCGATGCTTCCAGTGCGACCCGAGAAATACCCGCAGTGGCGGGCGGCGCTGCTGGCCTGCGCCGACCTCGAACTCGGACCGAAAGAATATGTGCCGCCGACCCCTTGACAAGCCATAAAAAGTATGATAGCGTATCGCCAATGAGATCCGTTGCAGTCTTGGCACTGGCGGCACTTTTTGTTGGAGCAGGAACAGTTGCACTCTATGGATACACGCAGACCGCGAACCTCACCCCGTGGGGGACCTTCCAGCCGTGGATTGAGAAGGCCCCCTATATTTTTGCAGCCGGGGGAGCGAGCGGAATCGTGGTCTACGCATTCGTAAGGAAGTTCAGCTGACTGAGCTGTGGTTCAAGGGCTTTCGGCCCGTGAGAGGATAGGTGATTTGTGATGGGCGGAATAAGCGTGAAGTCGATCATCATGGTGGGCATTTCCATCCTGGTGCTCAGCATCATCGTGCCGATCGCCTTTGAGAACTTCTTCGGGGTCAACACGGATACGTGGGACGCCGGAGTTGCGGCTCTCTGGGTGGTGATCCCGCTGGCGGTCGTCATATTCTTCGTCGTCAAATACCTCATGGCCTCCGTGGCCGGGAGCGGCGGCAAGGGCAAGTAGTCTGCCACCCCATACCGGGGTAGTGGAGTCACGGGGGTGGGGGCGCGAGTCCCCACCCCTTGTCCGAATAAGAGGGGGGTGGACCCCGCAGGAGAGACCAGGTTGACCGGGCAGCCATTCGCAGCCACAAACGATACGATAGTGTGATGTGATGAAGCAGACTTGGCGAATCGCCATGGTACTAGCGATCCTTTGTGGGGTCGCTAATTTTGTATTTCCAAGGCCAGCGGTGGCGCTCAACGGCGGGACGTTTCTGTCGCTGGCGTATGACGGCACCCTGCACAATACCGGGGACGACTACGCCCTGGTGCAAGCCAATGAATCGACCGACAACGTCGTGGTCGAGTACACGTCCACCAGCCTCCTGGTGGGCCAGGATAACAACACCGGTGTGTACGATGTCTGGCGCAGCGCCTTCTTCTTTGACACCTCCGCCATTCCGGTGGGGGTGTCCATCGCATCAGCGTACGTGACCGTACATGGGCGCTCGAACCACTCCACCACCGATTTCAGTCTCTACCTGGTAAGCCCCGGGGACCTGCACTCCCCGCTGGAGGTCACGGACTACGCCACGATGCTGCCCAAGGTGACGTCACTGAACAACGCCTTCAATACCTCGTCCTATGACCTCACGATGCGGCTTGAGCTGAACGGGACGGGCATCAACTCGATCATCCACGCAGGCGTGACGGTCATGGGCCTGCGGTCCTCCAGGGACGTGGCGGCCAGCGCGCCAGCCGGGGAGGAATACCTGGAGCTCTACTCGTCGGAGTCAGCCTATCCGCCGACGCTCACGGTCGTGTACTACAACACCGGGGTGCTAGGGACCCCGACGACGCTGACGCTGTCGTCCGCGGCGGTGTTCAACGACTACCGGCAGGCCGGGGACCAGCTCTGGCTGTGTCGGGCAGATGTCGAGTACTCGAGTGGGGCCGAGGACCTGCAGAGCAAGGACTACTGGCTGCTGCAGATCCTGGACAGCAGTGACACCGTCAAGGCCAGTGTGCCACTCTGGTCGTGGGGGTACGTGCCAGCCAGCATCTATCTCTCGGCGGCGAACGCGCTGGCCTGGGACAACTACACTCTGCAGCTCATCGGCAGCGACGTTAAGTACGAGGCGCCGGTGCCGTTCGTAAGCCACTCCATGGTGCCGAGTGAGTACAAGGGGAGCGATAACCAGACCCTCGACGAATGGTGCATGGCCACTGCGCTGGACATCGGGCGAGTGGAGTGCGGTGACATCAACTACTATCGGTGCCCGGTGGCGTACTATGATGCGGCCAAGGCCAGCTACCCTTGGAAGATCAACGATGCTGGCCAGATCCTGTTCGCCGGCGGAATACCGCTCATCGACACGGTGCGCGGGAACCTCTTTGCGAACGCGGGCCTTGAGGGTACGCCGGGAACCAGCGGGACGTCATACTCGAGCACTCTCTGGGGGAATTGGGGAGCCAGCCTCAGTGGTGATTGGGCCCTGCTCGGGGCGATCGCTGGGATACCGGCGCAGGTGGCAGCGTCCGCGGCATTCATGGGCCTGGTGTTTGTGATCGTCTACGTTGTCACGAAGGAGACTGGCAAGCCGATCCTGGGCATGATCCCGGGGGTGCTGGGCATCGTCCTGGGGACCCTGCTGGGGGCCCCGAACATAGTAGTGCTCCTGAGCATCCTGGCGCTGGCGGTGATCTACATCGTCTACGAGCTCATACCGACGAGGACATAGGAGGGACAGGCTACGGGCAAGAAGGTAACGATCGAGACGGCCCAGCGGTATGCCATGTACCTGAGAGTGAAGATGGACATGGAGCAGTACAGAAAGAGGATCGAAGAGGGGCTCAACAACGGATGCCAGTCGGTGCTGGAAGCAGCGAGAAAGGCGGCGGCGGAATGATGAGGGGGCGGAGGGCGATACTTGGGCTGCTGACATTTGCCGTGGCCGGCCTGGTTGCGCTCGTGGCGCAGTCATGCCCCCCCCGGCTGGCAAATGCGGCCTACAGCGACACCTTCCCCGTCAAGACGGGGGATATGTACGCGTGGGCCAGCGACGGAGACTCGTGGGATACTGCGCACGACGCTACGTCGGGAACCGTGGTGGACGCCGACTTCGTGGAGACAATGGTAGCCAACAATTGGGCCGGGTCCAGTGCGTGGCAGATCAACCGTGCATTCGAGGTGTATGACACCGCCGGCATACCCGATAACGCCTACATCCTGAGCTGCATCCTATACATCTACATCACCGATATTCAGGACGACACGGGCGTGCGGGAGCAGACCTACGTGGTGCACAGCTCCGGCAGTTATCCTGAAGACCCGCCAGTGGCCGGTGACTTTGATGTGGCGCACTACACCATGAGTTACGGGGGAACGACTGGCTACTACGACGAGCTGAGTGACGACGCTTGGGCAGGGATCACCTTCAATAGCACCGGCAAGGGGTGGATAAACAAGACGGGTGTCACACGGCTGGCGTTTATGAATAGCTACGACTACGTGGATTCGTCCCCCGGCGATGGCGAGAAGGGCTACATATCTTGGTGCTCGCACTCAGGCTCGAACCCGTCCTACCTTGAGATCAACTGGCTGGTATCCCCGACGGTCACATCCTCTGCTGCCACCAGTGTGGGCACTACCACGGCAACGGCCAACGGCAATATCACGGACCTTGGTGGGGATGGATCTGCAACGTACCGCGGTGCCGTGTACGACACGAGTTCTCATGCGGACCCCGGAAATGTAGCGCCTGGGTCGAGTGGCTACGCGTCCTTCACCGTAGAGGGCCCGGGTTCCTATGGCACAGGGGCCTTCACCGCATCCTTGACCAGTTTAGGTGAAGATCAGACATACTACTACCGGACGTGGTGCATCGCGGGATGGGGCTATGACTACAGCGACACGGAGCAGAACTTCCATACGCTGCAGCTACCAACAATCACGACCTCCGCGGCCACAGACCTCATGAACACGACCGCGAGGCTGCCGGGAAACGTCACGGACGCGGGGTATCCCACCAGCGACACAGTGGTTGTCTATTGGGGCGACAATGACGGAGGGACGACCCCCGGGAACTGGGATTACTCGAGTGCTCCGACGTCCCCGGCACAGCCGCAGGGCGTAGCCGCGTTCTACAAGGATGTGACCGGGCTGTCGCCGGGGGGCACATACTTCTTCAGCGCCAGCGCGGCGAACACCACCGGGACATCGTGGGGGACAACAAAGACGTTCGCGACTACCAACATCGCACCGACGGTGACCTCCAGCGCCGCCACCTCGATAACGGATGTGGCAGCAACCCTCAATGGCAACATCAGCAGTGTGGGTGGGGATGCGTCGTGCGACGACTACGGCTTCGTCTGGGATACGACCAGCCATAGCGACCCGGGGAACACAGTGCCGTCGGCCACCCTCTACGCGGTGACCGGCAGCTACTGGCAGGCCGCCGGCTCCCACGGGGTGGGTGCCATCAGCCACGTGGCTGTCGTCCTGCCGCGGACGACCTACTTCTTCAGGGCCTGCGCGCACAACAGCGCGGGATGGGTCTACTCGGGGGTGGAGCAGACGTTTACGACCCACGACCAGCCGGATGTGACCACGCTCGACCCGACCGGGACCGACCTGACATACACGTACCTCCGTATGGTATGCACTAGCCTCTGGGGAAGCCCGTCGACGTCCTGGGGGTTCGACTATGCCACGGACGCCTATTACACGACCCACGGGAACACCTACGACCAGCAGCGGGTCTACGCCACTCCGATCACCGAGGGGGTGACGAACTCGGCTCTTATCGTGCTTCTGACGCCGGGCACGAAGTACCACTTCCGAGGATGGGTGGTCAACGCCTACGGCACCGGATACGGGAGTGATGTGCACTTCGGGACGATACCCGAGGACCCGACTGGCCTGGCGGTGGTAGACATGACGTACACCACCGTGTCCTTCACCTGGACCGGCGCGGCGCACGCGCAGCAATACATGATGCGGTATGAGACCTCCGGCACTACGAACGACTTCCCTGCTGGTCCCACGAGCGGGACCGAGGCGTATTTCAACACCGCCACGTCATGCACGGTGACATCGCTGACTGCCGGGGAGACATACTTCTTTGGCCTCTGGTCATGGATTGAGGGGTCGGATGTCTACAGCACTGGCTACACCACGGTGTCGGTGACGCTTCTGGTCCCGGAGCCAGAGAACCTCCAGGCGGACGCGATCGATGCGACTCACATTCACCTGTGGTGGCTGGTCCCAGACGGGTTTGTCAGCGACAACAGCATGTCGACGGTCGTCTACACGCACGTGGGCGACTATCCAGCAGACCCGCCGGCGCCCCCTGGCGCTGGTGACATTGAGGTCTACAACGAGCTCACCGGCGATGCCGGGGTGAGCGACTTCACGTGGGATAACGCGACCGCCGGAACGCCCTACTTCTTCTACCTGTGGTTCTACAACTCGGTGGGAGACAACTACACCACGCCGGTGAGCGCCATATGCACGACTCCAGCTGGATTCGATGACACCGGCATCCCCGGCGACGACGCATTCACCGACCCGACAGACGCCAACATGCACAACATGCCTGGCAACGAGGCACTAGACTCGGTGTCCGACATTTGGGGGTTCGGCCATGGATTCATGTGGTGCTTCGTCGCCATTTTCGTGGCCATCCTGTTCACGACTGGCGCGATTCTGGCCACGAAGAGCGGCCTGGTGGGGACCGGGGCTGGGGCGCTCATACTGGTCATTGCCAATACCCAGCAGGTATGCCCTCCATGGGTCACGATAGTGTTCATTTTCTTGGGGCTGGTCCTGAGCTGGGCTGCCAGCCACGTGTACTCGACGTAGGAGGCGGGTTATGGCGCAGCTAACGTACAAGCGGCGGGAGAGGCTACCGGATAGTGCTTTCGCGCTCCCACGCGAGCGCCGGTATCCCATTCATGACCTGGCGCATGCGCGCAACGCCTTGGCTCGGGTGGCGGCCTTCGGGAGCCCGAGTGAGAAGGCCGTTGTGCGGGATGAGGTGTACCGGAGGTTCCCGGGGCTGGCGGCCAGGTGCATGACCAGGCCAGTATGCCGGCGCCGGCTGATGCGGGCGGCCCGGCTGTCGAGATAGGAGGCGCCACATGCAGCGAGAGTGTTTTGGTTCTGGGATGCACTGTCAGCAACGCACCATCCGTATCGGGAAGCAGAAGCCGACCGGGATCTGTCCATGGTGCGGCAAGCGGGTGGGCCTTTTTGTGGACCTGCGGCTCAAGGAGCATGAAAAGAAGCAGCCGCGGAAGGCGAGTCTGACGCGCGCATAGGCGCACTGGCGATGGCTAAGGGGGATAGTGGGCATGTTTGATAATCCCAAGTGGTTTATGACCTTCTTCCTGATCGCGATCGGCCTCACCGTGTTCTGTGCATTCGGTGATGGCATTATCGCGGGCCCGGAGTCCTCTGTCTGGTCCAACCTCTTGCACGGGGACGTCTATGCCAAAATCGACGCGACACAGAAGCTGTTCTTCACGACCTACGACTGGATCAATCCCTGGCTGGCTTGGATCATACGGCTCATCGACGTGATATTCCTTGTGCTGTCGGGCTGGCAGATTATGAGCATGGCGAGGGGGAGATAATGCCCAGCAGGCCCAAGACGGAGAAGAAACTCGGCCAGGATAGGCAGCAGCAGAGGCGGCACCAGCGGCGGGCGGTCATGGCGTCGCGAGCCGCAGCCGTCAGGGAACAGCACCGGCGGGAGACACAGCGCAGGAAAGCGAAGCTGGTACGGCGATGATCAGTCGCATGCTGCGAGCCGGTGCCATCCTGGGAGTAGGGCTGATCCTGACCGTGGCGATATTCCCGTGGCTTGACCATGTGCGGGATACGCAGTACCACCCGACCACACCGAGCACCAAGCAGGGGGTGACGACAGGAGACGATACGGATATCGAGGTCGTCAGCGATAACTGGGCGGCGCAGGTATTCACCGTGACATCCGCATATACCATCGACAGCGTGCGTGTCATGGTCTGGAGGGAGATCGGGGTTGGCACACTCACCGTGGCGGTCTATGGTGCAGATGGCGACGGGTTTCCTACCGGAACAGCACTGACTAGCGCAACCGCAGCATCGTCGACGATCAGCCTAGTCACCCCGGGGGAATGGGAGACGATCACCTTTGAGACGAAGGTGGCCTTGGTTGTGGGCAGCTATGACGTGGTGCTCCACTATGCGGGCACCGGACTGGTGAATTGGCGTGCGATGGGTGGTGGCACGGGGGTGTCGCACTCTGACGATGGTGGGGCCACATGGGCGGCAGGCATGGGCGGTGGTGATGGCTTGCCGCCGACTGAGTACACCATAACATCGTCGGTCATCGGCGGCAACGGCACTATCGCTCCCGACGGGGCAATCCCCGTGACCGCAGGGGATAACCAAGACTTTGTCGCGACGCCAGATGGCGGCTACTACCTCGATGGCATGACCGTGGACGCAGTGCCGCTGGGTGGGCCGGGTGTGTACGATTGGGGAACCGTGACCGATGAGGGGGAAGGTGTATATGCGGTGCACTTCTTGAGCGTGGCTGCGGATCACACACTCACGGTGACCTTTGCAGGGGGGCTAGGCTGATGAGGAAGAGATCGGATCGGAACTGGGCCCCGACTCTGGTGCCGATCGGGTTGCTCCTGTTCGTCGCCATCTTCGTGGGTGCCATGATAGGCTGGGCGAAGGTGCACGAGCCGTCGAACCCTGGTGATGATGGATGGGGGCCCACCACTGGAAAGCCGTGGGGGCTGGCGTATGCGGACTCCGAGGAAGCACCCATGGCCATCCAGACGGCTGATGCGACGTACAGGATAACGACGGGTGGCCGGCGCATATACTGCAGCGCGAATGAGAAGTGCTACCGCAGCCGGTTCCCGATACTCATCACGAACTACGGCAGTAAGACACTGACGTGCACCACGGCACTGGGTGCTGGCGGCGGCGCAGGATACGAAGCAGCGGATCCCACATGGCTGACGGTGACGGCCCCGCCGCCCATCGCTCCGGGGCAGACTGGTAAGGCTTGGGTGGAAGTATCGGCAGCCAAGGGTGGGCTTCCTGCCAACATGGTGGCGGGGAAGTACGCCGCAGCAGTATACGTGATTCATGGTGACCAGAGGTACCCCACCACAGTCTACTTCGAAGTGCGCGACGGCCCGGCGTCTATTGAGGAGGAACAATGGGAGTCGGTATAGGCAGGGCATCTGGCTGGCGGCTGCAGCATAGGCTGGCTCTGGTGGTGCTGGTGCTGGTGGTCGCTGCCGCGTGCGGCCTAGTGCCTGGCATTGTGCGCCCGCAGCCGGCTTCTGCGATGACGACCGCACACTGGCTGCTCCAGTCCGACTGGTCGGCCATCGAAGCCGGGACCGCGTGGGATATGGACTCGGATGGCACGTATCTCTGGCTCGGTCCCGACAACGATCTCTACAACACTAACTCGGTATGGAGGTTCGATGGGACGTCGTGGGAGGGATGGGGTTGCCCGGCGGGATATGGCGGCCTTCATGTGAGCAGCCTGGCGAGTGACGGCAGTTACGTGTATGCCGTGTTCGGGGACTACCCGACGTACGATCCGGTGGTGTGGAGGACGCCGACTACATCGATATCGTGGGCGCAGTATGGGGATGCGCCCTGGGTGGGTGCCACCAACGCGAACCTCGATGACATCGAGATATACGATGGAACGCCAGTGGTTCATGAGGGGCTATACGGTTCCGTCTACCGATATGGCGGTGGTACGTGGGCGAACATCCGGTCGGGGGCTTCGTATGGCCTGTGGACAGGTGCAAGTGGCGACCTGTATGTCGATGCCGCTAACGTCGAGCGGTACAGCGGGAGTGGCACGACGTGGACGTCACTTGGAGATCCCGGCACTATCTACGGTTACACCCAGACCGAAATCGGCGGCGTGCCGTACGTGATGGACGGAGTCAGCGTCACGGTCAAGTACTGGGCCGGCGGCACCTCATGGACAAGCATCGGTATCCCGGTGGGGATGACATCGTCAGACCTCAAGTTCCTGTTCTACGATGGTGCGAATCTGCACATCGGGGGAGCGACCTACGGCCAGGTGTGGGTCTACTCGGGGGCAGGGACAACGTGGACTCGCGAGGGATTCTACGACGACGCGAAGCAAGCGAGCCGCGCCTACTTCCCATGCCTCTATGACGGTCAACTGTATCTCGCAGAGTACAACCAGGGGTGTGGTGGATGGCTCCAAGTGGCGATGTCGTCCACGACAGCCAATAGCCGCGCACATCTCACCGGCAGTGGCACCGTTGGGGATCCGTACGTGATCACCGATGTCTATGGCCTGCAGGAGATGGAGTACGACCTGACGGCCTACTACGAACTGGGCGGGGACATCGATGCATCGGCGACGGCGACATGGGGCGGGCCAGATTGCGGCGGAACCTATGGATTCGCGCCTATCGGGAGTGAGATCATCTACATCGCGCCCACCAGCGACTATGCCGAGTCTGGAACGTGGACAACGGTACCCGCCAGCCCCACCACCAAGTGGGACAAGGTGGACTCGCCTTATCCGGCGGTGGACGATCTCAATAGTTACATTCAGTCGACGGTCGGCGGATCACAGGTCACGTTTGGGAAGTCGGTGGCACTCCCTGCCGACATGCAGGTGGATCGAGTGCAGGTCATCACGCGCAGCAGGGAGGTCACAAGCAGCACTACGGCGCAGCGTTGTGTCCTCACCATCGGGGGGGTTGACTACTATCCGTCATCACCCACCAGCCTTAATGCGACGACATCGTTCGCGTGGCAGGCATGGCAGTATTACGGTGCCAACGCCTATACCGGCAGCACGATCTACGTGGATCCGTCGACGGGGTTGAACTGGACTGGCGCGTCTGTGAATGCCATTCAGGGGTTTGGCGTGGAACTGGTGACCGAAGGCGCGGGCGTTCGGTGGACAAATGTCACACTTGCGGTGTGGCCGACGTTCTCTGGCCACTTTGATGGCAACGGCTACGCGATAGACGCGCTGCAGGTGGACGACCCGTATCCTACACGGGCGACAGAACCAGTGGGGATGATCGCCGTAGCTAGGGCTGCCACCATCAGCAACGTCGAGTTCACGGCCCCGCTCCTAGTCTCTACCGCCTCAGACCATACCGTTGGGGTGCTGGCCGGCAGGTCCGACTGGTCTGCCATCAGTGGTGTGGATGTCACAGATGGGGATGTGCAAGGCGTCAGCATGGTCGGAGGCGTTGTTGGTGCGACGGCTGGCGGTAGCATCGCCGACTGTGTTGTGAGGGGCACAGACGTCTACTCCAGCACGGATGCGGTAGGTGGGGCCGTGGGCCGCGACCTGTCCGTCTGGGGCTTCTGGGATGGCGAGCCAGCCCCAACGGTGATGGACAACCTGACGGTGGGTGGCACGGTGGAGGTCTTGTCTGGCAACGAGATCGGGGGATTGGTCGGGCGTAGTGATTGGGTGCAGATATCCAATTGCGATGTGACCGCCTCAGTAACAGCGGACTCGAACGATGCCTACTATGTGGGCGGCATCGTGGGCTATTTCTTCGACGGAACGATGGCGGGGTGCAGTTACAACGGCACTATCACTGTGACGACACTGTCGGGGGCCGTGGGTGGCCTGCTGGGCCTTGCCGGTGACTACGCATACGGTTATGAGGCTATGCGGGTATCCGACAGCCACTCATCAGGAACCATCACCGGAGGCAACAGGGACATTGGCGGTGCTGTGGGCGCGACACAGTGGGGCGCAGAGGACGGCTACTCAGAGATCAGTAACTGCTGGAGTGATATGGATATCACAGCCGCCGGCGCATGGGCCATCGGCGGATTCATCGGCGAGCAGGGAGCGTTTGGCTACAACGATACGGACAAGTACCACCGCATAGTGGAATGCTGGTCATCCGGGGACGTGTCGGGCTTTGAATGGTTCGGCGGCTTCGCCGGCCAGGTTCTCACCGGGACAATCACCAACTGCTTCTCGAGAAGCAATGGCACGGCGGAATCCGGCAGCAATGGCGGCTTCGTGGCGTGGTTATCTGCAGGGACAATCACCAACTGTTACTCCACGGGGACGGCTGATAGCAGCGGTGGATTCTGCTACACGGCTGAGGCCGGAGCGACTGTCACCGGGTGCTTCTGGGACACGGTGACTTCGGGAGCGGGGTCGAGTGATGGTGGAACGGGCCGAACCACCGCGCAGATGCTGCAGCAGTCGACATACGATGGCGCAGCGTGGGACTTCGACACCGTGTGGTGCTGGGAAGCCAGCGACGGGAATGACGCATACCCGATCCTGCAGGACACGCTGTATCCCGGGTGGGCCTGTGGTGCGCCGCCATCGACGTTTGTGGCCATGTACCAGACGTGGGGGTACGTCCCGAGCACGTTCCCTCTGTGGTACCAAGCCTGGCCGTCATTCCTGAAGCTGGCCTATATCGGAATCGTGCTGACATCGGCGGTTCTGGCGTATCGATACGAGCCAAAGAAGGAGTACCCGCCAGACATGCCGGAGCCGCCGGACATGCCGATGTCGTAGTGAGGTGGCACCATGATTAGAGGATTGAGAGAGGGGGCTGCCAAGCAGCCGGCGGGGACGCCGCGGGGCATGACGCCTCCATCCAGTGGGCCCGCTGCGGTCCAGCGGCAGGCGGCGCAGCGGCAGTATCGCCAGGCGGTGGAGGCGCAGCAGCAGGCGGCAGCGAGCTGGGAGGCGGAGCACGTGAAGCTCCGCAGGACCGGGGAGTACGTGGAGCGCAGCTACTACGATGCCTTGCCGGCGGAGGAGCAGCGGCTGCTGCAGCAGGTGGGCACGGTGGCCTTCAACCGTCATGTGGAGCAGGTCAAGGCAGCCAGCCAGGAGCTGGCCGAGTTCACCACCGATGGAACGATCGACATTGCGGAAGCAGTGCAGAGCGGGAAGCACGACCAGGCTCTGCAGACGGTGGGCGTCTCGTCCAAGACCATCACGGACCTGCGCTTCCAGCTGGGGTCGCAGGTCCCCGTGGGTGGTGGGCAGTACCTGACCCAGGCGCAGTGGAACGCGCTGCCAGCAGAGGCCCAGACACGCATTCAGACAGTCGGGCTCGCCGCGTATTCTCGGGAGGTCGACGCGCAGGCAGCCCAGATCGAGGCGCACAACACGGAGACCGCCAGCGTGCTCGCGAAGATGGACTCGCCAACCTACCGGTCGGGAGACAACTACCAGTATATCCTGGCGCTGGCAGACAACAAGGTTACAGCCGACGACCTGGTGCGGGCTGGCTTCATTCAGGAAGGCCAGAGAGCGGAGACGGAGGCCCTGGCGGACCGCTGGCGGCGCATCAACGCCGCTCTGGGCAGGGTGGGCAAGTATAGGGACGCGAACGGCGACTACGACATCACGGGCATATACGCCGACCGGGCGTTGTCGCCCGGTGACGTGGTGCTCGTATTCGGGGCTCAGCCGGGGGACAGCGCCGAGGTGGCGGAGGCCAAGAAAAAGGCGCTGATGGATGCCATATCCGCGAGCACCAATGTGCGGATGCGGGCGGTCGAGGCGGAGGACCGCACGAACGCATACAGGCGAGCGCAACAGGCCGCAGGCATTTCCAAGACTGTGCTCGACTTCACTGCGCCCGGATACGGCACGGTTCGGCACTGGCACGAGATGAACGGTTGGCAGAGGGGGCTGTCGGTTGCTGCGGACATCGCTTTCGTGCTTCCGGTGGTGGGATGGCTGGGCAAGGCTGGCTCTACCAGTGCCGAGGCGGCCAGGGTGGCCCGGCTGGCTGCACAGGCGGGCGAGGCGGGGGGGGCCGCGGCCCGGGAAGCGGAGGCTGTGCGTATTTCCCAGCGGATAGCCAATGTCGCCAAGACGGGGCTGGTCCTGGCGGAGGGGACGGCAGAGGGTGGGATCAAGATAGTGTCCGGGGTGCCCCAGGTGGCTTATCGCCTGTACGTGGAGCCCGTAAAGGCCCTGCGGGCCGGAGTGCGTGGTGGCCGGCAGCTGGTGGAGCTCTCGCTCTTCCCGGTCCGACACCCGCTGCAGACCGGAGAGGGGTTGCGATATGTGTTCAGCGGGGCGAAACCCATTGGTGAACCGATTCTAACGAGAGTGGTATCAGCGGGTTCGGTGAAGATCCCGTTGGCCGGCGATATCCTCCGGGGCGAGAGAGGCGCGCTTGGAGTGGCCGAGGCCGCGGCGCCTGCTGCAGGCAAGGCACGGGGAGCGGCAAGGGTAGTGGCTCCGCGTACGAGGGTGTCCACGGGGCCCGTGGAGGCTGGGGCTGGGGCGAAGCCTGTTGTGGACAGCGAAGAAGTTATCGAACGCGCTACGGTGTTCAAACCCGGCAGCGTGAGCACGACAGAGGACACCATGCGCACGGCCACGACCACGACGAGGCTGCCACGTGGCGCGGTGGCGGCGGCGCCAGAGGGGCAAATACCAGTCGGGGCGACGGTGGTCGATCACACTCAGCCGGGTGATGAGTACACCATAGTCGGGTATATCAAGAACGCGAATGGAAAGTGGGCGCCTGTGGGCCGCACCAGCGCCGGCGCGAACGTAGTGCTGGCCCCCGCCGGCAAGAACGGCACGGTGGCGGTGGTCAAGAGCGGAACGCCTATCGGTGACCTGACCAACAAGGGTGAGGCGGTCGTGTGGAAGGGCATATCCGTCATGGACTATCCGGTCATTGGAAAGTCAGGTGGCAGGATTGTGCTCGGCAAGGGATCGGGCCGGCTGGCGGTGCCGCAGCTGGGCCAGATCGCGGAGGGCTTCCAGCCGATCTCGTCCCTGGAGACCACGATTCTAGTGGACCCAGGGACCATGAGGAGTATCGGCTTCACCGATGAGGACATCAGAATGGTGCAGGAGGGCCTCCAGTTCCGGAAGGCGTTCGCGGGAAAGACGTCTGCGCAGGCGAAGGAGCCATGGGTGCAGGGCCCCATCAAGGCTCTGAGCGAGGATGGCCAGGCGGCACTGTTCGAGAACATCATCAAGAAGGGACCGAAGGTGGAGATGGTGTTCGGCTCGCCTACCATTCGGACCCAGCTCAAGCCTGGCCTGCAGCAGTGGCGAGACGTCCACGACGTTGATATCTGGACCAACATGACCAAGGAGGACGCCACGGAGTGGGCCAAGGAGCTGCTCAAGGTGCTGGAGCCAACGGAGGGGGTGGGCAAGATCCGTATCAACCCCGAGAAGCCGTGGGCCATCGACACCATAGACCCAGAGACCGGGCAGTGGGACCACGCCCTGGATATCAAGCCGTTCGGGACTGAGGGTGTGGGGACATCAGAGGCGCCGGAGGCGGCCTATGCCATGGTGCACCGGGAGCCGGCCATCCACATTCGGTACCCGGGAAGGGGAAGGCTGGCGGCGTTCCGGTCCTGGACGGGGCTCGAGGACGAGATGCCGATTATGACTATATCCGAGTCTGGGAAGCGGAAGTTCGCGGCCTCATACGAGTGGAGGGGTGGAGGGACTACGCAACTGCCGACCGGCGCGGCGGAAAAGCCCATGGACGTGCTCATAAAGGCCAGGACCAGCGCCATCGCCCCGCGAGGCTATCGGAACAAGGACCCGCTGGACCTCTTCGTTATCATCGACACCCTCAATGGCCAGGGTGCGGCGGATGCCTGGGCGCGCAGCTATGGGCTGGACCCAGCGGAGGTCCGGAAGATCATCACGCAGATGGCCGATGCTGGGGTGAACCCCCCATGGAAGTGGGTGTGGTACCCGAACGAGGTTGGGGTGGGAAGGAACATACCGGAGCTGTCGATAGTGGCGCCTCACAGCCTCACGCCAGCCTCCCGATTCTCACCGATCCCAAGCCCACTCCGGAACGTGAAGCTGACACAGCCGGCGAGCAGCGCGTCCCCGGCGGCGACGTCCCCCAGGCTGAGCGCGGCCCGGTCCTCGGTATCCCCGAGCCCAGGCATGTCGCCCAGCCCGAGCCCGTCTCCCAGGCCGTCCCCCAGACCGTCCCCGCGGACCTCGGCCAGCCCGGCTCCGAGTCCTGCTCCGAGCCCAAGCCCGTCCCCGGCGGAGAGCCCGTCTCCGTCGCCGGCACCGTCGCCCAGCCCGAGTCCGATCCCGTCACCGTCTCCGTCGCCTGCTCCGAGCCCAAGCCCGTCTCCGAGCCCGAGCCCACGCCCGTCTCCGAGCCCGG
>Ga0265297_10002025_pt1 | contig 43423 bp, 32 predicted proteins | sample Munlanlwell13791_FD_192502 | JGI IMG/M metagenome (GOLD analysis project Ga0265297, IMG submission 192502) | Leachate microbial communities from a municipal landfill in Southern Ontario, Canada - Leachate well 137-91 | ecosystem: Engineered > Solid waste > Landfill > Unclassified | place... | reverse complement strand
TCTATTATGTCAACGGCGAGGCACACATCGGACACGCATATACGACATTTATCGCCGACACCCTGGCACGCCATTCGCGTCTTATCGGCAATGATACCTACTTCCTGACCGGCACCGACGAACACGGGCAAAAGATCGAAGAAGCGGCAAAAAAACTGGACAAGCCGACTCAGCAGTTTGCCGATGAGATCAGTGCGTCATTTAAAAATCTTTGGGATGAATTTAATATTAGTTACGATCAATTTATCCGAACGACCGATGCTCCCCATAAGAAAGGGGTTCAGGTAGCATTTGAGAAGATGGTGGCAAACGGAGATATCTATAAAGATTTTTATGAAGGGAATTATTGCGTAAGCTGTGAAACCTTTTTCCCCGAATCTCAGCTGATGGACGGCGGTTGTTGTCCCGATTGCGGCAGAGCGACCACGATCGTCAAAGAAGAGAGCTATTTCTTCCGCCTCTCAAAATACGAAAAGCCGTTGATGGAGTATTATGAAGCCCACAGTGACTTCATCCTCCCAAAATCACGCCGAAACGAAGTGATGAGTTTTGTCCGCGGAGGACTCAACGACCTCTCCGTCACCCGTACCAGTTTCAGCTGGGGAGTCAGCGTACCCGAATCGCTTAATGACCCTAAACACGTCATGTACGTATGGCTCGATGCGCTTATGAACTACGTGACGGCACTGGGATATGGAAACAATGAAGAAAAAATGGGATTTTGGCCTGCGAATGTTCAGCTGGTAGGCAAAGACATCCTCCGTTTCCATGCCATCTACTGGCCGGCGTTTTTGATGAGTCTCGGATTGCCGCTCCCTAAACATATCGGCGCACACGGATGGTGGACGCGTGACGGTGAAAAGATGTCGAAATCAAAAGGCAACGTCGTCGATCCACGTGAAGTGGCTACCCATTACGGTGTTGAAAACCTCCGCTATTTCATGATGCGCGAAGTACCGTTCGGTCAGGACGGCGACTTTTCGCAACGTGCATTGATCGATCGGATGAATTCTGATCTTTCAAACGATCTTGGGAATCTTTTAAACCGCATCATAGGAATGTCGGAAAAGTATTCCGATTTCGCCATCGACAGCGCCAACGTTTTAAAGTACCATACCAAAGAGATCGGTGATGCCCATGTGATTTTGGATTCACTTGAAAAATTTCTTGATGATTTACAGCTCCACCGCTATCTTGAAGAGCTGTGGAAAGTATTTACGATCGGAAACAAAGCAATCGAAGAGCATGCTCCCTGGACAAAAGTCAAAGAGGGGCGTATGGATGAGGCATTGGCTACTGTAGCCCTTGTCGCCAACCTATTGGCAAAAGCGTGTGTCATGCTGCACGGAGTGATGCCGAAGACGACCTCGACCATTGCCGATGCACTCGGATTTGAAATCAATACCCAAAGTTATCACGATCTTATTGTCAATAAAAATCTCCTCAAACCGTTTACGATCAAAAAAGTTCCGCCGTTGTTTCCGCGTGTTGAAGAACCTCTGATGCCTGAAGCCCCCAAAGCGATGATCGAAGAGACGCCGAAAGAGACGGTTCCTAAAAAGGAAGAGAAGAAAGAGACATCCCTTAGCCCTGAAGGGCTAATCACCATCGATCAGTTTTTTCAAACCTCACTGAAGATCGGTACCGTCGTCGAAGCCGAAGAGGTTCCGAAAAGTTCAAAACTTCTCAGACTCCAAGTCGATTTGGGCGAAGAGTCCATGCGTCAAATCGTCGCGGGAATCCGGGAATACTACAGTGCCGAATCTTTGGTAGGGACGCAAGTGTGTGTCGTAGCCAATCTGAAGCCGGCAAAACTGATGGGAATGCTTTCGGAGGGGATGCTGCTTGCGGCAAAAGACAGTGAGGGACTCTCTCTCGTACGACCTGAAAAATCGCGTAAAGTCGGAAGTTCGATTGGATGAGACTTGAAAATATCCTCGCACTGACAAAAGGGACCCTTTTTGGCACCCCTTCCGTCAGTCTCTTTGACAGTGTTGCATTTGACCCAGCCAAAGTAAAGCGCGGATCGTTGTTTATAGCTCAGTCAGCCGATGGTATCCCCGAAGCTCTGCTAAACGGTGCCTACGGGATTATGTTTGACAAACCGACCCAGATCGGTGATCCGGAAGTAGCGTGGATCAAAGTCGATTCGATCGATGGCGCTCTTAAAAAGCTCCTGCGGTTTTATCTCCTTGAAAAAGAGCTCCAAGTCTATGCATGCGATCCGATTACCCTTCGCCTCTCGTTGACGGTCTCAACCCCTTCGAATTTTTGCAGTGTCGAAGGTACCATGGCACAGGTCTGGGAAAAACTTTGGCCTTTGGAAAAAAAATCAATCGTCCTGTTTTCCCCTACCCTTACCGATCAGGATATTTTTATTGAAGTTTCCCAACTGATACGTGCGCAGGAAAATACGATTACGATCATCGAACAGACCCTTTTCGAGACATCGTTTATTCACAATGATATTTTTTATGAACGGCAGATCCTCTCTCCGTTTTTTATCCCCTATCTCGAACACCTCTTATTTTTCTACACCTTCTTGCGTATCCCCTTCCAGCTCAAAGGATTTGGAAAGATAGGCCATTTTATACCGGTTTTTACCAATTCGCGTCTTGAGACCATCGAATTTGGCACCAGTGACCGGGTCGTGATCTTCGAACCGTTTTTGGAACTGATAGACGAACAGATCGATTTTCTTCACGAACAGGCTTCCTGGGCGAAAATACTCTATCTTTTACCCGAGTCAATGCGGTCGTCTTTAACGATCGGGGTAGAGAATATCCTCTTTTACCGTTATCCGGAAGAGATTATTACCCTCTTGCAATCGAATCATTTTCATTTTGCCCTTGTTGCCGGCGTGGATAAAGGGATTTTACGTCCTGCACGTTCGTCGATGCGGCAGTTGGAACTCGATTTTTAAATACCGTTTCATTCCTCTTCTTCCATCCACATGGTCACATAGTTTCGCTGCTGAATTCAAACCCATCTTCTGCGAAGAGTTTCAAGCACGCATCGACGGCGGCAGAATCGTATAAGGTTCCTCTGCCTTGTCTGATCTCATCGAGTGCCGTTTCAATTCCTAATGCCGCCCTGTAGGGACGGTGTGCGGATATTGCTTCGACGACATCCGCAACGGTGATAATCTTCGCCTCCAATAGAATCTGATCGCCCTTCAGCCCTTGCGGATAGCCTGAACCGTCAAGTTTTTCATGGTGCTGCAAGATAATGTCGGCAATAGGCCAAGGGAATTTGACATCTTTGAGGATATCATATCCTGCCTGCGGATGGGTCTGAATCAGCATAAATTCGATGCTGTTGAGTTTACCTGGTTTGGAGAGGATTTCAGCCGGAACGTGGATTTTCCCTAGGTCGTGTATGATGGCGGCTAGATGAGTGCCATTGACTTGCTCCTCACTCAAACCCATCTCTTTTGCAATGGCCGTGGCCAATTCACTGACATGCTGCTGATGTCCGGCCGTATAGGGGTCACGTGCCTCTACGGTAGCGGCAATGGTCTGGATGGATTGTTCCAGACTTTCTCGTAAGATCATCTCTTGGCGTTCATTGTCAATTCGGGTGCGTAGGGTGATGATCCCGTACGCAAGGTCATTCGCTAATTCCTCCAACAGCCGCACTTCTTCTTCTTCTTCTTCTTCTTCTTCTTCTTCTTCTTCTTCTTCTGAGAATGCGTTTGCTTCCGATGAATAAATATTCAGTGCACCGAATGCTTTGCCACCCTCCATGAGGGGAAGTGCGATACTGGCGGTATAGCCGCGGGCCAAAGCGGTATCCCTCCATAATTTAAATTCAGTTTCTGCTGCGATATTACGGGTGACTTGTGTCGTTGCGGACCGTATTGCTTTGGAGACCGGCATTTGGTTCGCTGCCGTTTCGCTCCAGCTAAGTCCCTTTAGCCAGGAGTAGCGTTCCCCCTCCAAACCCGACCATGCCATCGGGGTAATGGTTTTTTCCGGATTGTCCTGGGCATAGTCGACCACTGCCAGACTGTAGCCACCCTCTTTTACAATAACCTCCGTGACCCTCTTTAACAGCTCATCTTCGTTCTGAGCCTGCACTAATGCCATATTTCCCGCAGACAGTGTCTTAAGAGCACGGTTAGAGCGACGTATTAAATCATCGGATCGCTTGCGCTCGGTGATGTCACGTACTACAGCAACTCTGTACTCATCGGAATTGTGAACCAGGGACATACTGATCTCTACCGGGAATGTGGAATTGTCTTTGCGGCGATGTCTGGTTTCAAATATCACTGAACCGTATTTTTGTAAGGTTTTTTCTATCTGATTTAATTCGAACCCCTGTATTTCCGGATCGATATCTTTGAGGCTCATCGATAACAATTCATCGCGGCTATAGCCCAGGGTTTTACAGGCTGTATCATTCACATCAATGAAGCGGAGTGCTACCGGATCGATTACTTCGATAGCATCGCTTGAATTATCGATGAGGATACGAAAAAGTTTCAGCTTATCCTCGGATTTTTTACGCTCGGTGATATCACGTATATTACATTGAATAACCCTTTTGCTATCAACCAAATAGACGTTACTGACGAACTCAACATCGACCAGTCGACCATCTTTTGTCTTTATCGGCAAGTCTTCATAACGTATATAGCCATTATCCTGTAAGTCTTTAAACGATATTTTATTGGCCGTGATATCCGCGATGAGACCAATCTCCCATAGACTTTTTCCGATCATTTCATTTAGTGTATAGCCGCTGAGTTTAAGAATGAAGGGATTGGCATCCACAATGATCCCGGTCTCGGCATCGAGAATCAAAATACCGTCCTTAACAGCCTCAAAGAGCCGTCGATATTGGGCTTCTCGGTCGGTAAGGTCTTCGAGTGCTTTTCGATTTTCGCTCAGGATGGAGACACGCTCTATTCCCCGACGGATGGCGGGTATGAGACGGGAAAAATTTTGTTTGAGAACAAAATCCTGAGCCCCCTCTCGTAATGCATCGACCGCCATCTCTTCGGTGATTTTTCCGGAGATGAGTATAAAAGGGATGTCAAGTTGAAAGGTTTTGAAAAGTTTTAACGCCTCCATCCCGCCAAAACCGGGGATCACGTAATCAGAGAGAACAACATCCCATTTTTCATCCGCAAGCGCTTGCTTCATCTGTTCGGCAGTATCGATGCGAAAAACAGAAACCTCCCATTCTCCCTGCTTCAGCTCTCTTTCCAACAGCAGGGTATCATTTTCTGAGTCGTCGATGACCAGAACGCGCAGCAGGTTTTGTTCCATCGGTTTCAACCCTCCGGCGCTTCATTCGTCAGAAGCCAATACATTCCGATTTGCGTCACGGTCTCAATAAAGGTATCAAAATTGACCGGTTTGCGGATGTAGCTGTTTGCCCCCAGATCATAACCGCGGACGATGTCCTCTTCCTGGCGCGACGAGGTGAGGATAACGACAGGAATCCTTTTGAGATTCGGATCTTTTTTAACCGCTTCGAGTACTTCGAATCCTCCGACCTTCGGCAGTTTCAGATCGAGCAAAATAAGCTTGGGACGTTCGCTAGCATCTCGCCCTTCAAATTCCCCCTTCCCGAACAAATAATCGAGCGCTTTGGCTCCGTCTTCGGCGACGATCACTTCGTTGATCACATGTCCTTTTTTGAGTGCCCGCAGGGTGAGCATGACGTCATCGGGATTGTCTTCCACCAGTAAGATAGATTGATTTTTCATGATTGTTCCTCCGTGTGTTGATAGGTTGATTCACTCAGTCCCAGGGTAAAAAAGAACGTGGAGCCTTTTTCGATCTCCCCCTGTGCCCAAACACGGCCGAGATGGCGCTTGATGATCCGATATACCATGGCCAGTCCGATCCCGTTGCCGGCAAACTCGTCTACCGTATGGAGACGCTGAAACGGTTTGAAGAGTTTTTCGACATACGCCATATCAAAACCGGCACCGTTATCACGGATGTAAAAGACTTTTTCGCCGTTCTCCATAATTGTACCAAATTCAATTGCAGCCTCTTTGTGTAACGATGTGTATTTCCAAGCGTTTCCGATGAGATTATCGAGTGCGATGTGCATCAGGTTGGGATCGGCGTAGGCCGTAAGATCACTAATGGTGTTAAAATCGACATGACGCTCAGGGTTTTGACGCGTCAGCTCGGAGATGATCTGTCGCGCAATGAGTCCCAGATCGATTAGTGATGGGATCATTGCCGTACGGGTCTGGCGGGAGAGCTGGAGGAGATCGTCGATTAGTCCTCCCATTTTCTGGCTCGCGGAGCGGATGCGGGAGAGGTAGTTCTGCGCCGTTGTATCGAGCTTGTCGCCGTAGTCTTCGAGAAGTGCCTGAGAAAAACCGTCGGTAGCCCGAAGCGGGGAGCGCAGATCATGCGAAACCGAGTAGGTAAATGCCTCCATCTCATCGTAAGCGTTTTGCAACGCCGCCGTCCGCTCCATCACCTTATGCTCCAGCTCGGTATTGAGGGTTTGTATCTCAGCTTCAGCGCGTTTTCTCTCGGTGATATCCCGAATGATTTTGGTAAGACCGATAATGGTGTCTTTTGAATCTTTCAGCGGTGAAAGGGAAACCGAAACATTTAACTCGGCCCCATTTTTGGCGATCAAGATCGTCTCCAATTGTTGGAAAGAGGCCCCATTCATAATACGGTTACGAATTTCAGCTTCTTCAGTCACCCAATCGAGGCTATAGAGGAATACGATCGGTTTTCCAATAGCCTCTTTTGCTGTATAGCCAAACAGTTTCTCAGCTGAAGTGTTCCATGTTAAAATCGTCCCATCCGGTGATATTGTGATGATAGCATCTGCAGAATATTTAACGACACTGGATTCAATTTCTCGGCCGATAAAATGTCTGTTTTTCTCAGAAATAAAACGGATAAAATAGAGAAGGAGAAAAAAAAGTCCTCCCAAACGGAGAAAATGCCAATACCACCAAGTCGGCTCCCAAAGGGCAGAGTACTGAAACAAAAAGGATGTACTTCCAAGCATCACCGTAAGACCGATAAAATAGAGATGTTCCCGATCATGTTGTAAGTGATATTGACGCGCAAAAGCGAGTGCCGCTAAAAAGAAAAATAAGGCGGAAAAATTGTTTAATACAATTTCAATTGTCGAAAAATTTCCGTTTATAAACGCAGGGGGGAGATAATCAGAATTGAAGAGTAAAAAAAATGAAAAAATTATAGAACCGATAGCCGTTAGGCTAGGAACTCCATAATAGGCAAAAAGAGAAACTTTTTTTTCATTCAGTAATACACTTACAAAGAGCAGACTGCTCACTAGCAATCCGATAGTATGGAACCAAACAAAGAGCGATCCCGGATTACTGATGGCATGAAACAACTCAAATATCCCCATCGCTATAAGCGCAAGGGAAGCATAATGAAAACGGCTAAAATATTGGGAGTCGTTATCGAATTGAAAAATAAAAAAGGCAATAAAAAGGGCAATAATCGAACTGGATGCTTCCAGTGCAGTATGGAGCGGAAGGCTGTGCATTGAGTCGAAAAACCAAAGCAGCCATACACTTGCACCGCTTAATATTAATATAACTATCCATATACCGGTTAGATGAAGTATAAGATTCTCATTTTTCATCAAACAAACCCTTTTTGAGCAGTTCATATGATAATACATTAATATATGTTAATCGATCCTTTAAGCTTATTTTTAGATATTATTATCTTTTTTTTACAATGATAGCCTCGGGCGAGATTTATCCGATCCTCATTTGCTTCAACTCTTTACGCAGCTCTTTTTCGTGGCTGAAAACAGTCCGTACCAATGTATGAAACTCATTGGAATGGTTCATGTGACGAAGATGGGCCAATTCGTGAACGATAATATAATCGATATGCTCATAGGAGAGCTGCATCATGAGGGTATTGAAAGTGACTACTCCGGTACTGCTGCAGCTGCCCCATCTCCGCCGCATTCTTTTAAAACGGATCTCTTGCGGATGCAATCCCATCTTTCTGGCGTAATGCCCTATTCTGCTTGGTAGGGTCAAAACAGCTTCATTTTTGTAAAACTGGTGATAATATTTTTCAATATTAGTCTCGCTTTTACTTTTTTGTACGGTTTCATGCAATTTTGAGAAGTGTTCCAATGCAACGATTTCGCCTCTGAACCGGATAGTCTCTCCGACGGTATGGGAGTGATATGAACGCGAATGGATCGCATTGAGTTTCGAACTGATCCAGCTCTCCCTCTCCTTTAGCAGGCTGCGAATGCGGCGTTCGTCTTTGACGGGTGTCCGTACGCATACCTCCCCATCATGGGTAATCGTAATATAGGTGTTGCGGTTTTTGGGACGATAGTGGATCGTCACCTCTGAGGTTTTTGCGTCAAACATACTCAATCGGATCGTTGACGCCGGCTTGCTTAAATCCTCTGAGACGAAGACGGCAACTGTCGCAGATACCGCACGCTTTATCCTCGTTTTGATAGCAGCTCCACGTCAGATGGAGAGGAACGCCCAGTTTGAGCGCTTCTTGGACGATTTGCGATTTGTTAAGACGGACAAGCGGCATCTCTATCGTGATAGAAGTCGTCTCTTTGGTCCCCAGATTAGCACTTTTCTCAAAAGCACGGATAAACGATTCCCGGCAATCGGGATACCCGCTGCTGTCTTCTTCTACAACACCGATCGCAATACTCGAACACCCCTCTTTTTCCGCTATAGCGGTAGCAATGCTTAAAAAAATACCGTTGCGAAACGGTACGTATGTAACGGGTACACCCGGTTCTATCCCCTCTGTCGGTACGGCTATCGAATGATCGGTCAGTGCCGAGGCACCGATGGTCTTGAAAAAATCAAGATCGATCTCATATCGTCCTACCGCATTTAGGTCGTCACATACGGAACGAAAGGATTCCAATTCTTTCGTTAATGTACGCTGTCCGTAATTGAAATGGAGCGCAACAATCTCATTTCCGTGCGAACGCATCATATAGGCAACCAGTGTGGAATCCATCCCGCCGCTCATGATGCAGAGTGCTTTTTTATTCATACAATTTCCCTTTGATGAGATTGTAGCAAGGGGAGCCTTATGCTACAATGGCGTTATGATAGAACTTGATAACCGAACCGAAAAAAATTACGATTTTGCTCTCTTAGAGCAGATAGCCGATGCCCTTAGCAATCAAGATATTGAGCTGATACTGACTGATAATGACGAGATCGCCCAGATTAACCGCGAATTCCGCGGGATAGACAAACCGACAGATGTCCTCAGTTTTCCGAGCGATCCGTTTCCGGGCGCACCGCTGGGAAGCATTGTCATCAGTGTCGACAAAGTGGAGGAGATCGCCTCTGCTCTCGGCCACAGCGAAGACGAGGAGATGGCATTGCTCTTTATTCACGGAATGCTTCATCTGCTCGGATATGACCACGAAGTGGATAGCGGAGAGATGCGCGAAAAAGAGTCTGAATTGATCCTACGTTTCGGACTTCCAAAAAGTCTTATCATCCGAACGCTGGAAGAGTGATTATCGCTTGATATACCCAAGCTCATCGAGTTTATTGTAGATTCCCGAAACGATTCCTCCCGCCTCTTCTCCTCCGTGTCCTCCGTGCTCAACCATAACCGTCACGATAAACTGGGGATTCTCGCTCGGTCCGTAGGTAGTAAACCATGCATGAGAACGTTTCAGATACTCCATATCATGCTCTTTTTGACGCTGTGCATTCCCCTGAGCTATGCCGGTCGTCTGTGCCGTACCTGTTTTTCCGGCAATGGGAAAACGTACCGATAGATACCCTTTCGCCGTACCGCCGGGATCGTTACATACGCCGCGCATAGCACGTTGCACGAGAGGGAGTTTTTCTTTTTCCGCAGGGGTCAGAACATCCAGCGGAATCGGGAGATACGGATCGTTACCGATAATTTTTGCTACATGGGGTATGGGGAGTTTTCCGGTTGCCATCAAGGCGGTATATTGGGCCATCTGTATCGGCGTGACCAAAAAATCACCTTGACCGATAGCGGTATTGAGTGTCTCCCCCTGATACCACGGTTTTTTGAACTTTTCGCGTTTCCAGGCTCGGCTGGGAACCGTGCCGATAAACTCATTCGGCAAGTCGATTCCCGTTTTTTTCCCTAGTCCCATCCGCATGAGCCCTGCACTCATCTTTTCTATTCCGACTTGCAGGCTTCCCTTGTAGAAATAATCATCGCAACTTTGGCTGATCGCTTTGCTGATGTCGGTGTTTCCGTGACCGGTGTGTTTCCAGCATCGAAATGAGCGGTTTCCGAGTTTCATCGAACCGGTACAATTGACAGCGCTGTGTTCATCCAATATACCCGAAGTGATATAGATCAGGCCGAGCCCGGTTTTGACCGTCGAACCCGGAGGATAGAGCCCGTTGATCAGTTTATTGGTAAAAGGGGCATCTACACTGTTCATCAGGGCATTCCATTCGGTAGAACTGATTCCCGAGACAAAAGAGTTGACGTTGTATTCAGGAAAGCTTCCCGCAGCATAAATTGCACCGTACGTATCCATGACGATGACGGACCCCACCCTTTTTTCAAAGATTTGGCTGATATAGCTTTGTAGCTGCATGTCGATATTGAGGACGAGATTATGATTTTCCTGTGTCTCACTGCGTCCAAGTTCCTCGATCTCCAGGTTTTGGGCATTGACCTTTATCCGCCGCTCTCCCGCTACCCCTTGCAAATAATGATTGTAAAATTTTTCGATGCCGTTTTTCCCGACATGTCCCAATAACTGCAACGAAGGGTCGGCATTGATCTCTTTTTGATTGGCTTTGGCTACATAACCGATGACATGCGAAGCGATGTCTCCATAAGGGTAGAGACGTTTTGGCGAAGGAGAGACCTTGATCGTCTCACGCAGGTTCATTAATGAATAGAGGGGAATGATCGTCTCATAGGGGATAAAATCGACAACGTCGATGTAATTGTGATTGTAATAAGAGTCTTCCTGCTTATAGATCTTGGCTATTTTTTTCGTGTCCAGATCAGGGATCATCGAAACCAGATAGGCGATCTCTTCATCCAGAAGCCGGGTGTCTTTTCCTTTTGTCAGATGGGGAGCAAGGGCGATTTTGAATCCCAATTCGTTGATCGCAACGGGTTCGAGTTTACGGTCGAGGATCTCCCCTCGTACGGGTGCGGAGAATTCCGTTTTGATGCTGTTGTTCTCAGAGAGATTTTCATAATATTCATTGGACTGAATAGCGAGATGAAATACACGGACGATCAGACTGATCCAGACAACAACAAATAAAGCAAGTAAAATTTTGATTTTCATAAAAATGCGACTACCAATAAAAATTCTATAATCATATACAAAACAATATGCCAATCCATCGTCGGCAATTCAAGCAAAAAGACCTGATTGGCCATCCAGATAAAAAGCCAGTATCCCGGATATGCCATTGCGACAAATAAAGCCGCCATACACGGATGACACTGAACCACTTGTTCAACTTTCGGGATAAGCAAACGGGAAACCAAGGTAAAAAACAATACCGTACTTCCAAACCAAAACCCTTTTTCCGCCTCAAAAATCAGCATCATGGTAATCACGATCAAGAGGCCGAACAAATCATGCCGGTTTAATGCCTTGTAATAGGCTACGAACAAGACTGCAAGCAAAGGGGGCAGAAAAAGATACAACGTACTTAAGCTGGTATAGATTAAAAAAACGCCGACCAGCAAAAGCTGGCTTAAAGCGTTTTTATAAGAGAAACTTCGTTGCATATCGGAAAATGTTTACATTTGATACAATCGGCCCAAATCTTATGTTCGGGAATAGACTCTTTCGGGATTTCTACAAATCCGAGACGTTCAAAAAAATGTTGTTGATAGGTCAGGGCCAACACCTCTTTCAATCCAAGCCGCTGCCCCTCTTCACATGCTTTTTCAACCAGAGCGCTTCCGATATTATGGCCGCGATAGGGCTTGTCGATAATCATTGATCGTAACTCGGCCAAAGAAGGAGAATGGATATGTAGTGCTACGAATCCGACCAGTTTTTCTCCATCCATCGCCAGAAAATACGACCGGATATTGGTTGCGATCTCATCATTACTTCGCGGCAGGATAACACCCGATTCAATCTCCGGAGCCACCAGCATCTGCATGGCCGGGATATCTCTTAACGTCGGCTTTTTATAGATAATGTCAGACATTTTCACCGCTTTTGAGAAGTCGATAGATCGTCTCAACGATAGTATCCACTCCGCGCCGTTTGCTGTTTGAAATCATAAGAGAATCCGGAAAACGTTTTTTGAGTTCGGATAGCTCTTTTTGGTTGAGTTTATCGATCTTCGTAAAAACGGTCAGGATCGCCTGATCGGGTGTACATATCTCATGCAGATACGCATCTACCGATTTATCGATTTCCAAATCGGGATGTCGGCAATCAATCAGATGGACATAAATCGCAATTTGTCGACGGTTGGTAATAAAAGAGGTGAGATTGCTTTCCCAGTCGGTTTTGAGCGATTTTGCAACCTTTGCGTATCCGAATCCCGGCAAATCAACGAATTTGGCATGCAATCGTTCACCGCTCTCTCTATCTGCGAAGATAACGTCAAAATAGTTTATAAGACGGGTCTTTCCGGGAGTTGCAGAGACCTTTGCCAACGATTTGCGGTTGGTTAGGGTGTTGAGCAAGGAACTTTTTCCGGTATTGGAGCGCGCCATAAAAGCAACTTCATTTTGAAATTCGTTTTCAGGAGCCAGCTTGATATTCGGCGCCGATGTCACAAAGAAAGAATCGATAACTTCGATCATTTGGGACTGCTTTTTTTCGCTGTTTTTTTATCGTCAAGGGTAAAAATCATAACAACAGGTTCATTATTGGCACTTTCAGCCGACGCATTGCCGGCAACGGTATTGAGAATAACTTTATCTCCTGTTACACGGCGGTAATCGTCCAAGCGGATTAGATCGACTTTTTTATAAAACTGGTATTCGCTCTCATTCGGGAGATACACGGCACTTTGAGATTTGCCCCGGTATTTTTCTTTCATTTCCGTCTCGATATAAAATGAGACATCACCTTCGGCAAAATATTTGACGGGTTTACGGTCTTTATCGGAGTAAATAGTCACTTTGGACGCATTGAGTTCATCGTGTCCCTTCGTTACTTTTACATTTCCCGTAAAAACGGAAACCCCTTTTTGCTGATCGCCCTTGAAATTATCGGAAATGACTTTGAGCTCTTCCGCACACAGAAGGATCCCCAAAAGCGGTAAAAATAGAATTGTTTTTTTCATCATGTCAGTTTTCCTAATCTAATTGGTAGCTTCCGCGAACCGCGTCGGCCGAAACCGATTCTTGCTCGGTATTGTAATAGAGTTTTGTTCCGTCAACACGGTTCTGGTTTTGCGTAAGAACAAAAGGACCGGAAGTGCGGATAATGGAGTTCTTTTGATCAAAGGTCCCCTCATCTGAGCGAAATTCCATTCCGTCAGCTCTAAGATAATGGACATTTCCCGTCAAAGTGATCAAATCGCCTTTGTAGAGCGCATTATCGGAACGGATCGATTCAAATAACGTTTTTGAATTATTGCTAAATTTTGCTGATGAAATCTCATAGCGGTCATCAAACCGTTTCCCCTCTTCGCCCTCAAAAAAACGCTCTATTCCATAACTTCCTATCTCATAGACAACAAAGGACTCTAACTCGATTTTTGGTATTTCACCATTTTTTTTATCTTGGGCATCGGATGGTTTAAAATAGGCGAACATGGTAATGAGTGCCGTTAGTATCATCAGAAAAAATAAGTTGATTGACATTTAGATCCAGAGACTTAAGAATTTTTCTTCATCGCCGTTGTATCGGATGATCTTTTCAATCATTTCGCGCACACATGCGTCTCCGCCTCGGCGATCGAGTCGGGTAAACGGTTTTAAGTAGTCCGATCCGTCTGCAGGAGTATACGGTTGCCCCACCCAGTTCAACAGACGGTAATCGTTCAGATCGTCTCCGATCGCCGCTGTCTCTTCCGGAGTGATTCCAAGCTCGGCACACAGCTTCTCACCGACTGCTTGCTTGTCTTTTACCCCCTGATATACATGGGATATATCCAGTTCTTTTGCTCTATGGGCGACGATCGCGGATTCTCTGCCGGTGATGATCGCGGCATGGTATCCCATCTTGATCCATGCTTTGATCGCAAATCCGTCCTTGACGTTAAAGTTTTTCATCTCAACGCCCTCATTCGTATAGATGATTTTTCCCTCGGTCATACAGCCGTCGACATCCAGTATGAGCAGTCGAATCACAGTACCCCTTTGGTACTTGGGACACCGGCACGCTCGTTGCGCATCAATGCACGTCTAAGTGCTACCGCCAGCGATTTGAATGCCGCTTCGATGATGTGGTGCTTGTTTTTGCCTCTTAGCATAATGATGTGTGCCGTTATACCTGCATTGAATACCACCGCTCGGAAAAATTCTTCCGCAAGTTCAGCATCGAATTCCCCTATTTTCCCGGATACATCCACCTCGTAGACTAAAAACGGACGATTGCTCAAATCCAGATCGCAGCTTACCGCGGCCTCATCCATCACGATTGTGGCGCTGCCGAACCGCTCGATTTTTTCGATCGGATAAATCGCATCACGCAACGCCTGTCCGAGGACGATCCCTATGTCTTCTACACTGTGGTGGTCATCAATATGGATATCGCCGTCACAGGTGAGAGTAAGATCGATCAATGCATGTTTTGCAAAACTTTCAAGCATATGATCCAAAAATCCGACTTTTGTGGAAACGGCACTTTTGCCCTCTCCCTGAATATTCAAAGACAACGTAATATCGGTCTCTTTGGTTTTTCGATTTTTTTGAATCATATTATTCCCTTATGATAAACGAGCCTTTGAAATAGCCCTGTGAAATGAAATCGCGCGCTTCTGCTTCACTCTTGAACCCACCAAGCCACACGCGAAATAGTTGTTTGTTATTATACTCAGTATCTTTGATAATTGCGGAATAGCCATTGAAATTTTCATATTTTTCTTTGGTGAATTTAGCCCCGGCAAACCGTTCAAATGAACCGATTTGAACAAAGAATGAGCTTAAGACACTTTCTTGAGGTCCTTGCGAAAGAGTCTTCATGTTGATACTGCGAGCATCGGTCGGTTCAAACCCGAGGACTTCTAGGGTGACGAAAGCACTCCCTTTTTGGATAATCCCCACCTCTTTTGCGGCAGAATAGGACAAATCGATAATGCGGCTCTCGACAAAAGGTCCCCTGTCATTGATCCGCACAACCGTCTGTGCATTGGTTGCCTGATTCGTTACACGGACTATCGTATTCATCGGTAATGTCTTGTGTGCCGCTGTCATGGCGTACATGTCATAAGCTTCTCCGCTTGATGTCTGTTTGCCGTGAAAATCGCTGCCGTACCAACTGGCTCTTCCGCTTAAAACATCCCCTACTCTGACGACTGTCGGACAGTACTCTTTCCCCATAACCGTATACGGCCGCATCGTGGCACATAGCTCTCCGTTTTTTTTGTATACGGTTGACGGTGCGGCTGCCAATTCCAGTGAAGGGTATTTTTTAGAGGGTTTATACGAGTAGGAACCGCTTTTGACCGTACATCCTCCGATCAAAAGCGCTGCGATTGGCAAAAGAGTCTTAATCACCAATTTTTATCTCCTCTCCATCTTTAAGCACGTTTGATGCAAACGGATTTTTAGCTTTTATTTGTTCAAGTGTCAGATTATACAGTGTTGCCACTGAAGCGAGGGTATCGCCGGATGTAGCCGTATAGAGATTTGAATTTCTCAAAAACGGTTTGTTGATCGGAATTTTGACATTTCTATTCCCGATCAGTTCATTATTGTTCCCAATCATATTTTCGATCATGATAGAGCTTTTGGTGACATTATAGTTTTTCGATATATTGGCAAGCGTTTCTCCCGATTTAACGCGGTGCATGACAAAATACCCCTTTAATGCATGGGTTTGGTATTTTAAACGAAAATCGTCTAATTTCGATTTGGGGATATAGATAGGATACGACTCATAATTCGGCGGAGTCACCCCTTTTTTTAAATGGGTATTGAGTTTTACCAGCTTCTTTTTAGGCATTTCCAAAACAGCTGCAATCCGGTCTATGTTTTCACCCTCCGGCAAATAAACCGTTGCAATCGGGTTTTCATGTTCCGCATTCAATAGCGTGTCGTACTGGGTCTCCGATAAAAAATCTTTATCGCTCGCCAGTAAGGCCAGAGCGACTATTGACCGTACGTAATTACGGGTCTCTTTGGGGATATAGCCCCGTTTCGGATCGGCAAGGACACGCAAATCGCTGCTCCCCGCTTTACGAATCGCACTGGCGAGTTTACCGTCACCGCAGTTATAGGCTATCAGTGCCAGATACCATTTGCCGAACTGTTTTTTTAAGGTGCTCAGATACGCGATTGCGGCTCGGGTCGATTTGATGTGATCGCGTCTCTCATCGACAAATTGGTTAATCGCCAATCCGTGCAGCTTCCCCGTTACCGGCATAAATTGCCATAATCCCGCTGCACCCTGAGAAGAGGATGTTCCGACCTGTAGGCGTGATTCGGCCATTGCGACAAAAACAAATTCGCTGGGCAAATCGGACTGGGCGATTAACGATGAGAGCATGGGGATAAACATATTGGCATTTTCTTCGGAATCGGCAAATCCGTCCAGTATGCATTCGCGTCTTTTTTGAGAATAGACATCATGAAGGTACGGATCGGATAAAAAGGATGCGGGGATATCAAAATGGCGCAGTACTTCAATCTTTTTTTTGTCGTTTGTGTCAAAACCGACCCCAAAGAGGGTTGAATACATTAGCACCAGTGTCGCAATAATATGTTTCATCTCCCCTCCTTTATCATCATAATCTAGCCGAATTTGAAAAGCTTTTTGGCATTGCCTGTCGTGATCGATTCGACATCGCTGATCGGCATATCCAAAAGAAAAGCGATCTTATCGACCACATAGCGTGTATAGGAAGGTTCGTTTCGGCTGCCGCGGTGAGGATGGGGAGTGAGATAAGGGCCATCGGTTTCGATGAGTAGTTTCTCTTTGGGAATTTTTGGGAGGACATTAACCAGTTTTTTGGCATTTTGAAATGTCAGAACCCCTCCGATTCCAAAATAAAAACCCTCTTTTGCCAGGGACAAAAGCTCTTCGTCCGCATTGTAACAGTGCAATACCCCCCCTACTTCGCCGGCGCCTTCTTCAATGAGGATCATTTTTGCATCATGACTGGCATCGCGTATATGGACAATCAGGGGCTTTTGCGCCTTTTTGGCCATCCGTATCTGATAGCGGAAGATTTCGTCCTGACGCATCTTTTCACGATGTATTTCTTCATCACTCCCTTCGAGGCGAAAATAATCCAAGCCGCACTCTCCGATCGCGACGCATTTAGGATGTGCCGTGTAATAATCGAAATCGACGCTGTCGATGGTCTCCATATCATAAGGGTGGACGCCCACCGCAAAATAGACATGCGGATACTGCTCGCAGATTTCGACCGCTCTGCTCAAAGTTGCGGGGTGGGCTCCGGGTATGACAAACGCTTCCACCCCCGCTTCTTCGGCGCGGTACATCATCTGCTCAAAATCTTCCAGATAGCGTTCATCGTCCAGATGGATATGGGTATCGATGATCATCGGCTCTCCTTGGAACGTTCGAACAAATCTTTGGCAAAGCCTATCGCCTCGTCACTTATCCCCTCGCCGCTGATTATGCGGGCGATCTCCTCGATCCGTTCCTCTTCATTCAGGGCCCGGACACGGCTCTCCCCTTCTTTGTAGACTAAAAAGTGCTGATCCCCCATCGACGTCAGTTGAGGCTGATGAGAGATGACAAAAATCTGGTAGCCGCTCGAGAGATGACGCAATACTTTTGCGACGCTCATCGACTCTTCACCGCTTAGATTCGCATCGATCTCATCGAGCATCAAGACACCGCCGTTGCCTTCCATGTTCTCGACTCTCAATGCGAGCAATGCAAGACGGAGGCGGTTAAATTCGCCGGAACTGAGTTTCTCCAGTTTTGTCCCCTCCAGCCCCAGCACAGCTTTGTCCTGTCCCAAGCTATTGTGTTCACACTCTTGCAACTCCAATGTTGCCTCGCGCAAATAAAGCATCCCCAGGTAGGTATTTAATTTACTACGTGCCGTCTTAAGTTCTTTATGCCGATTGCCGGATAACGTTTTACTGAGCTGTTCAAGTTCGTTTTGCAAATGCGAAATACGGCTTATCAGATCAGATTTGGAATGTTCGATAGTCTCATACGACGAGAGCTCTTTTAGTTTTTCCTCACGGTAGGCCAATGCCTCTTCTACGCCGCCATAGCGCCGTTTGAGTTCCGAAATCTGTTCAATACGGTCCAATACCCCTTCGATAGAGATATCTTCCAACTCTTCCAGACGCTCTAATGACCCCTCAAATATTCCGCGAAGTTCGTTCATCGCATCGTCAAAAAAAGGGCTCTCTACTTCCAATAGGCTCAGCGCATTGCTTACCTGCGATTCATAAGAGAAGATTGTTTCAGCAGCGCGGATCGCCTGTTCTATCTTCTCTTTTTTCGAAAGTTGCTTTTTGATCAGGGTTAACTCTTCGTCTTCTCCGATACGCGGCTTAATCGCATCGATTTTGGAAATCTCGTAAGCGGCGAACTCTTTTAACTCGGCGAGATGTTTCTCTTGATCTTCAATGGCCCGCAACTGATCATTTAGGGATTTGAATTCACCATAAAGAGTCTTATGCGTATGTAATATTTCACGATGTTCAGGATGAGCGATGGATACCCTCTCATCAATCAATGCGATAATGGCTGCAGGTTCAAAATCACTGTAATCTTTTAAACTCAGATGACGCAGGTGAGTGGAGCTGATAGACTCCATGGACGATTTGGAAGTACTTTGATCGTTGATAAAATAACGGGTCTTCTCTTTTTTGACATGACGAAAGATATTGATCGATTCGTTTTCAATTCCGTAGGTATCTTCATCGATATCCCACAAGACACTCGATTCGCATATCTTGGCATCCACACTGTCCAATCCGACCGAGGCCAATATGGAACGCATCAGAATCGATTTACCGCTCCCGCTGGGGCCGGTAAAAACGATCAGCCCCGGGTGAAACTCCAATTGGGCCTCTTTGAACGTCAAAAACTCCTTGAGATAAAAACGTTCGATCATTCGCCCCACCCCAGTTTTTCTTTGAGGACTTCGAAGTAGTTAAACTCTTTTCGGTGGATCAGACGTGCGGCACCGGATGCGAGTTTGATATAAACGGTATCGCTGTCGCAGATCTCGACAAGGTCCTGACCGTCTACGATCACCATCGCACTGGTATCGGGGGTTTTTATCTCGATCTCGAAATGTCCCGGCAATACGACCGGACGCTGAGTCAACGAATGGGGGCATATCGGTGTCAGGGCAAAAACCTGCGTCAACGGAAACAGTACCGGGCCGCCGGCAGAGAGGTTATACGCCGTTGAACCGGTAGGGGTTGAAATGACCACCCCGTCGCCGTAGTACGTATTGAAACTTCGCCCGTCGACATAGGTCTCCAGCCGTATCATCTTGGAGATAGAGGGGCGGGTTATAACGATATCGTTGAATGCTACGACTTGATTGACCCCTTGTTTCGTCGTGATCGTCGCCTGAATCATCGCCCGCTCATCGATTCGGTATTCCCCTGCGATAAGCTTATCGACGAATGTATCCAGTTCACTAAAATCCAGATCGGCCAAAAATCCCAATTTACCTGCGTGGATCCCCAATACGGGAATTTGGTAATCATAAGAGCGCCGCGCTGCAGAGATCAGTGTTCCGTCCCCTCCGATAGTGACAAGAATATCGCTGTTTTTACACAACGAATCAAAAGGCTGGCCCATCACGTCGATCATTCCGCCGCTGATGTTGTCGATAATGACTTCGATACCGCGTGATTCAAAAATCCGTTTGGTATCGAAAAACATCTCTTTTAGCTCCGGTGTGGAAGGACGAAGAAGGATGCCGACGCGTTTAATATTATCTAATTTCAATACAGTGCACCGTTTTTTTTTGAGTCTATTATAGCCAACTTCAACGAATGCGCAAAAAATATGACAATACTCAGAGAGCCTGGTGGTCAAAATAGGCCAATGCAACCCCTTCGCGCAGGCCGTCATCGACAACGATGGCATCGTCTATCCCCAATGCGGAATAAATCGATGTCACCATCAATATCCCGGCAACGATCAGCCTCTCCCTCCCGATACCGACATAGCGGGTGCGTGTATGCTCATCCATCTGTAAAAGTTCGTCATACACACGGAAGCAATCGACCAGGCTTAGCCGAAAGCCGTTAATACGGCCCGGATCATAACTCGCATAATCCATACCCAATAAATACGCAGCGATTGTTGTCGGGGTTCCCGCGGTGAGGACTAACGAGAAGTTGGCAGGCGGCGTGATATTCCGACGTATTTCATTTCGGAAGGAGTGTATCTTTTCTTCCAACAACTCCGTCGTATCGGAACTTTCGCTCATGGTGACGATGCCGATATTCAAGCTGACCGCCTTTACCTTTCCCTTTTCAAACCGGATAAGTTCCGTCGATCCCCCTCCTATGTCGGCCAGGATGAAAGAGGACGGCTCAATTTCGAGATTGTGCAGTCTGTATTGTACCGCGCGTAACGTCCACTTCGCTTCGTCTGCTGCATCGATAACGGTAAACCGGATACCGGTGGCATCGTATATCGCTTCAAGGACGGAACCCGCGTTGGTTGCCAGACGCATCGCCGCCGTAGTTACACCGACCACATCATGGAGAGTAAAATCAAATTTTTTTTGTGCTTCGCGTATCGCTTCAATGATCCGTTGAACGGCCGGATCGCCGATTTGGTGTGTCTGATAGAGCGCTTCGGCAGTTTTGACGATTTTTTCAAAACTTTTTCCCCACCCGACACCGTCGTATTCGATAAAACGGATCGTATTGGATCCTAAATCAATCGCGATCACCTCTTATCCCCCTACCGTGATATCCGCTATCACCATAGAGGGGATCCACGCAGCGAGCGATCCTTGTTTGAGTGTCTCCAAATTGATCTGTGGCGTATAATTGCTTTTGAGATGGTCATAGATTTGCAAGATCATGTCATCCTTGCCGAAAAAGGCGACGTATTGCCGAATTCCATTTTCAATGACACGCTGAGACGCATGGTTACGAAGTTTTTCTTCCAATTGCGTACTGTAGCATTGGGCAAATACCGCTCCCATCGCCGGAAATTTATCTTTGATCGTGCGATACGGCTCGAAAACATTGAGCATCTCTTTGATAAGACCTTTGGCCGCATACCGCTGCGCCTGATCGACGACTTCATTCCATTTACGTTCCAGTGCCTGTGCCTGCGGTGTTTCGTAAAGAACCGGATAAAGGGTTAAATACGAAAATGCGTTGTTTAGATTATCGGACGAAATCGCATCGTAAAAAAGGTATTTTACTTTTATCGCATCAAGAATTTTTTGTGCATCCTGCGCATAATCGGGAAATGAAACCAAAACCTCACACCCTTTTTTTGCAGTGGCATAGTCACCGCTCGTATACCCTTTTTGGGTTTGGATATAAAGCCTGTCGGCGTATTCCATGACGGTGCTATACTCCGGGAACTCTTTCAAGAAAGGGTACATTTTTACCAAAGAGAAAAACTTTACGTAGTCTTGTTGCGCCACGACTTTTTTAAAATAGTCATACATACGCCGTTCTTGAAACAGTTCTTGTATCAACACCGTCTTCTCGGAGATTCCCCGATAGGGGGCAAGGAGATTGCGCGCTTGTTCGTCACCGTTAGAGGCCAAGATCAGTTCCTGGGCTTTCGAAAACAGATGTTTCCAGCGATGTTCCATTGCGGTATACGCTTCAGACAGCTGAAAAGACGGGTACTGCTTTGCCAACGAATACGCCAGAGGGAGTTTTCCTTCTTGCGTGCAGGTGAGGAACTGTTCGAACTTCTCATAATCACGGCGCATCTGTGTAATCAGTGCATTTTTTTTCGGAACCCCCGTAAAAGGGTCGAATAGCTCTTTGACTTTATCGGAGTCCCGCGCTTCCAAAAACGCACGCGCTTGAGTTAGGGTATCGCTCCATATCCGTTCAGCCACTTCGTACGGTTTGGAATACAAGAGCATCGGATTGTCTTCGAGAGCTTCGTAAAATTCCCGATAGCGACGTTCCCGGATCATCTTGATATACTCGTCTTGGACGCCGAAAAGGGGATAAATACGGACATTTCCGGTTGCGGTTCCCACTGCCAGACGAAAATGGTCAACGATAAATGCGATGGAGGTTATCTCTTCATTTTCTTTGAGATAAGAGTGCTTCAGAAGCTCCATCGACTCCAAATCATACAACCCTACATATCCGAGTTTCGTCCCAACAAAAACAAAACGTTTGTCGTCGCTTATGGAGAGAGCGGTGATGGCATCGTTCATCTTGCTCAGGCGTTTGATGATTTTGCCTTTGTGCATATCCCAAATGATCAATGTCCCGTCTCTGTCGGCCGAAAGAAGGCGCGCTTCGGGGAGAAAAATGATTTTGACGATGACACTGTTATGGCCCAGGAGTTTTGTCGAATGTTTCAACGTAGCAATATTCAAAAGATTGATGGTACGGTCATAGCTCCCGGTTGCTACCCATTGACCGCTCTCATTGAATGCGACCGTTGTTATAAAATCGGCGTGATGGGGGAGAGAAAATGCCAAATGTGCGGTTTTGAGTACCCACGCGAATGCTTTGCCGTCTTGCCCGCAGGTGATACAGTATCGGCTGTTCGGATCGATGGCGACACTTTCGATCTCCCCTTGATGCCGACCGACCTGATAAAGGAGCTCTTTTTTATCGACACTGAAAATGGCCGCTTTATTAACACCGGGGATGATCGAAATTGAATATTTGCCATCCGGCGTCACATCCACATGGGTACCGACAAAACGGGTATGGACAATGTTGCTCTTGAACCCTCCGGTTACTTTATAATCTTTCGGATCGATGATCCTGAGGGTATTGTGAGCATCAATTATGGCTAATTGACCGTTATACAGGGGTTTGAGGAGGAGTACGGGACTTTTAATATTAAGTAATTTTAAAACTTCCATACCCTGATCCCTTACTGATCTTCACTGCTCAAATAACGGTGTTTTTTCAGTTGCTCACGGATTTGACTCTGGTGTTCATCCCCTTTTGTCTCCAAATGGATCATGACATTCGCATCGCCGTAGGCGAGCGTCGTCGAAGTGCGGTCATACGCGATGTGGACAATATTGGCATTGAGCCCTTGAAGCATCTCGGTCAATTGCATCAGTGCACCCGGTTTATCGATCAATGTGACGGTCAGTTTCATCTTCCGCCCGGATTTTATCAGCCCTTTTTCAATAATAATCGAAAGCAAAGTGACGTCCATATTACCGCCGCTTAGGACGATGCCGACTTTTTTACCTTTTAGATGATCGATTTTGTCATGAAGCAATGCCGCTACCCCGACAGAGCCTGCCCCTTCGACCACTAATTTTTGGCGCTCGAGCAAAAACAATATCGCATTGGCAATCTCTTCATCATCGACGCTTACGATTTCATCGACGGACTCAAGAATGTGCCCCAGAGTGATACTCGATGTGTCACGTACCGCGATGCCGTCGGCTATTGTTCGGACTGTGGTGGAATCAATCGCTTTTTTCGCTTCAAAGGATTCGCGCATGGCCGGTGCACCTGCCGCACTGACACCGATGACACGGATATGCGGTGCAAGCGCTTTGATCGCACCGGCCATCCCCGATATCAATCCGCCGCCGCCAACGGGTATGACGATCGCATCCAAATCATTCATTGATTGAAGCATCTCCAGCGCAATCGTCCCCTGCCCGGCCATTACCGCTTCATCGGCAAAAGGGTGGACAAACACCATGCCGTGTTCTGCGCCGTACGCAGAGGCGTATGCATATGCTTCATCGTAGTTGCTGCCGGCCAAAATGACTTCGGCACCGTAATACTTTACGCCGTTAATTTTTGTAAGCGGGGTCGAGTCGGGCATTACGATGAGTGCCCGGATCCCGAACATCTGAGCCGCCATCGCGACTCCCTGAGCATGGTTTCCCGCGCTTGCCGCTATGACACCGCGATCCCTCTCTTCGTCATTCAATGCAGCAATTTTGTTATACGCACCTCGAATTTTAAAGGCCCCGGTGACTTGCAGATTCTCTTTTTTGAGATAGATATCACTTCCGCACTGCTCGCTGAGTCTCGGCGCATAGGCAAACGGTGTCTTAACCACTACCCCTTTTATACGTTCGTGTGCCTGATAAATCGTTTCTAAATCAATCAATGATTCCCTTTATCTGTTAAGTAAACTATGTTCTACCATAGAACAATGGTTTTGTACGACCTGCATTCCGGCTGTTCTTGCCTTTTCGGCAGCGGCATTGTTCACAATCCCTATTTGCGCCCAGAATACTTTTACATCTCCGCGCTTTATGCACGCATCGGCAATCAGATCCAATGCATCCGGTTTGCGGAATATATTGACCATATCGACACGGTGCGGGATCTCTTCAAGCGAACGGTATACTTTTTCCCCCAAAATCGTATCTTCTTTAGGATAGACGGGGATGATTGTATAGCCTGCAGTTTGCAGATATTGCGCGACACGGTAACTGTCTTTCGTCGAATCGGGAGAGAGGCCCAGAACGGCAATCGTTTTGACATCAGCTAATATTGATTGTATTTCATTGTTTGTGGCATTGACCGTAGGAAATTCGCATTCCATAAATTCTCCTATAATGGTTAATTATTCCTATTATACCAAATTAGGATAATGTCTGAAACGATATTGCCGCCGAATATTATAATTTACGGCTTGCTGCACCGATATAACGCTGTCTTGGGCGGGCTATTTTCATTTCGGGGTCATTTTTAAGCTCGATCCATTGCGTCACCCAACCTACAGACCGGCCGATAACAAAAATGATCGTAAACATCGATTTGGGGATTTTAAGGGCGGTCAATATCAATCCCGAGTAGAAATCGATATTCGGATAGAGCTTGCGTTGTATAAAATAGTCATCATTCAATGCGATCTGCTCGATTTTTTCAGCAATTTTCAGCAGGTCGTTATTGACGCCGAGTTCGTCTTTGAGCTGATCGAGAAAGTTTTTCAGTATTTTGGCTCTGGGATCGAAATTTTTATAGACACGATGCCCGAATCCCATCAGCTTGAAATCATCTTTGGGATCTTTGGCGCGCGCTATGAAAGCGTCTACATTGTCGAGGGTTCCGATAAGTTCGAGCTGAGCGATCACCGATTCATTCGCTCCGCCGTGTGCCCTCCCCCATAAGGCATTGATCCCTGCCGAGAGAGCTGCATACGGATGGGCACCTGTCGATGCGACCGCACGAACGGTGGATGTAGAGGCATTTTGTTCATGATCGGCATGAAGCGTAAAAATCGTATCGAGCGCTTTTACCTCGACATCGCGTATTTCAAGATTTTCCCCCGGATAGGCACGCAGCATGTAGAGAAAATTTTCGGTATAGGGGCGTTCGATATCGGGATAAATAATGGGAATACCGAACATTCGTCTATGGGTAAATGCCGCCAGCGTCGGAATCTTCGCGATAATCCGACGCGCCATTACCTGAGCGTCTTCATCGGTTTTAACATTCAGATGTTCAAAATAAAACGTGGACAAGGCCGATACGGCCGAAGCCATCATCGCCATCGGATGGGCACGGTCGGGAAAGGCGTTAAAAAGATCTTTTATCCCCTCATGAACGAATGAGCGCTTCCGCAGTTCCATATCGAATGCCGCCCGTTCGTGTTCATTGGGAAGTTTGCTGTTTAGAAGGAGATAGCACACATCGAGGTAGCTTTTTTTCGTAGCCAGATCGCTGATATCGTATCCCCGGTAACGCAGTTCCCCTTTCTCCCCGTCGATATAGGTAATGGAGGAGCTGCAACTGGCCGTCGAAGTGAATCCGGGATCATACGTAAACATTCCGGTATCGTTGTACAACGATCTGACATCGATTACATCCGGGCCTACCGTCGGGTGCAAGATGGAAAAATCATAACTTTTTCCTGTCCGGTTATCTGTCAATGTGACTGTATCCATCCTATTTCTCCGTGTATTACGTTTATTTATACGACTTTAGTCATTAGTATATAGCAATTTACGCAATTTATTGACAAATAGTCTACAATACAACTCGCTTAAAAAGGATCAGGATGACAAAACATTATGACGTGGTTATTATCGGTGCCGGCATATCGGGAGCCGCATTGGCCTACGAGCTGGCACGCTATACCGATATACAATCCATCGGTATCGTTGAGAAATACGACGACATTGCTACACTCAACTCCAAAGCTACCAGCAATTCGCAAACCATCCATGTCGGGGATATCGAAACCAACTATACTCTCTCCAAAGCGGCTATAACGAAACGGACAGCCAAAATGGTCGAAAAATACTGTCTGGCGCACGGGTATGAAAATGAAATCATATTTTCACATCAAAAAATGGCGCTGGGAATCGGGGAGGAAGAGGTCGAATTTTTGCTCCACCGGTATGAAGAGTTTTCCGAGTTGTTCCCCTACCTGGAAGTATGGGATAAAGAGAGACTCAAAATCCTCGAACCGCGCGTCGTTTACGATGAGAACGGAAACGAACGTCCTGAAAACATTGTCGGAGTCGGGGCGCATGATCAATGGACCACGGTTGATTACGGCAAAATGGCCAAATCGCTGATCGACAATGCCTCCAATGAACCGAATACGCAGGTTGATCTTTTTTTAAATTCTCAGGTACTCACCATCGAAAAAAACTCGACACGCGGCTACAACGTCAAAACCCAAAACCTGGTTATACGTGCCGATTTTATCGTAGCCAATGCCGGCGCACACAGCCTCTATCTTGCACACAAGATGGGGTACGGACTCGATTATGCGTGCCTGCCGATTGCGGGAAGTTTTTATCTCACAACCCAAAAGATGCTCAACGGCAAAGTCTATATGATCCAAAATCCGAAACTCCCCTTTGCCGCATTGCACGGCGATCCGGACATATTAGCAGACGGCAATACCCGATTCGGGCCGACGGCACTTGTACTGCCGAAACTCGAACGATTCAAGGGGGGTACCTATCTTGATTTTTGGAAAACGCTCCAGCTTGACGGAAAAGTCGTCACAGCCTTGTGGAAACTGATCAAAGACTCCGACATCCGCAATTATATCCTGCGCAATTTCCTGTTTGAGATACCGCTCATCAATAAACGGCTCTTTCTCAAAGATGCCCGTAAAATCGTCCCTTCTCTTAAGAGCGCCGAATTTGAGTATGCAAAAGGGTTCGGCGGGGTACGGCCGCAAGTGATCAATAAAAAAGAGCGTAAACTCATCCTCGGCGAAGCATCGATCAATACCGGAGAGGGAATCATCTTCAATATGACCCCCTCTCCCGGCGCCACAAGCTGTCTGGGCAATGCCGAACGCGATCTGCGCTATATCGTTCAGTATCTGGGAAAAACGTTTGATGAAGAACGGTTTAACGATGAACTGACCGACGGCGAATATTGTCCCCTCCCCGAACCGATCGAGACACAGAAGAGGACCGTCAACAGAATACGCGAAGCGATGCACGCCATTGAGAAAGAGTACTATCAGGAGATTTACGAAGGGAAACCGCACGAGTCGTTTTGGAGACGACCCCACAGCCTGTGGAATCACAGAGGAAAAAAATAGTCTCTTAAACTGTCGGGGTATTAACCATTAACATCGAAAAAGTATTGAGATAATCCCAAAAAGATTGAATATAGTCGGGATCAATCCCCTCTTTTTCGAGTTCGGGGAGAAGTTGCGCGTAACATCCCAGCCAGATACGCCGCCCTTTTTCATCGATACGAAAACGGGCATGGCGGGCAAGCATCCTTGGATCGCCGCGCGTTTGGGCGTAATAATCGGGTCCTCCGCATATCTGGATCAAAAAATCGGCCGCGTGTTTTTTGACTTTGGCAAAATCTTCTTCATAATCGACCGGAAACATAAATGCGATCGGCGTATGGCGGATCATCTCATAATGGTCATTGACAAGCTTGCGAAAACGCTCTTCACCGACTTGGGAGAAGAATCCAGGATGAGGTTTGGCGACGGCGGGCTGTGTCGCCCCTAGCGTTCCGTCCGTAATCGTAAAATTCATAGTTGCCTCTTTTTTTGGTAGGAAGTATTGTAGAGGGTAACGGCTTAAAAAAGGCGCTGTCGCTTTGTCGATGAACCATAAATTTAATATAATAAATCATCATATATGTTGTTTATTTCAGGTATAACGAATATCCACTGCTATACAATCGAATACATTATTACAATATAGAATGCAAGAGAAAAGGTCACAATATTTATGAAATTTTTTTTACATAGTCACAAAGAGATGCAATCTATTATTCTTGCTTTCATACTAATAGCGGTTATTACGATCATTTCCCAACTGTATGGTTTTTTTCAAATCAATACGATGAATAACATTACCGCCGATATCTATCAACACCCCCTTCAAGTTTCGAATGCTTCGCTTCGTATCAAAGGGGAGATCTATAAAATCCAGCTGGATATGAAAGCTCTTCTTTCAACACCGACGAATGAAGAGCTGCCAAGCCGTATCCAAGACATTGATACCCAGGAACAGCATATTTATGAGGATTTGAGGATTATCGAAAAAAACATTCTGGGGAGCGAGGGGCGGCGGCTTGAGAGTGAAACGGCCGAGCTTATGAAAGGGTGGAAACCGATCCGCGACGATATAATCGGGCTCCTAGAAAACAACCATCGCGATCAGGCGATAGTGTTAAGCAATACCAAAAACAATGACCACGTCGATAAATTAGAAAATTCGGCATCACAGCTTTATAACCATGCCAGAGAAAAAGCCACCGGATTTAAAAAAAGCTCTATATCCCTTTTCGAAGAGTTGCTTATAACCAACATTATGACCAGTATCGCTCTTCTTAGTTTATTTTTTATGATCGCGTATTTTACCGTCACACGCATAAGAAAATACATTTTTAGAATCAGCCATTTAACCGCAGTCCTCTCCGTTATCCGGGATGTCAATCAACTGATTGTCCGAGAGAAGAACCGGCAGACGCTGATTCAGGGGTGTTGCGATATTCTCATCTCTAACCGTACGTACGCCAATGCGTGGATCATTCTGTACGATGAAGACAACCATATCGCACAGAGTGCAAGCTCGGATAATTCGGACGCCTTTATCGCCTTTAAAAAGAAGCTCGAGAGCGGATGGGTCCCCCACTGTGTTAAACAAACAGAGAGGTCCGGTGTGAACCATTTACTGATCCGAAATACCAAAGAGAGCTGCAACGAGTGTGCGTTGATGGATATTTATGAGAGTAAAGGGGCGTATACCGTTCAGTTAATGTATGATGAGAGACTTTTTGGTTATTTGACCCTTTCTATCGATACGAAATATCTTGACGATACCGATGAGCATTCTCTTCTGCACGAAGTCGGCGGCGATATCGCCTATGCCCTGTATAACCTGGAACGGGAAAAAAAACTGCGTGTGAATGAGGAGCGGTACCGTTTCGCGGTAGAGGCCACAAGGGATGGCGTATGGGATTGGAACATAGCAACCGGCGATGTCTACATATCGCCGCGATGGAAAGCATTGCTGGGATACCGTGACGATGAACTGGAAAATTCATTTGCCGAGTGGGAAGTCCGCATCCATCCCGATGACAAAGAAAAATTGTTTGAAGAGATAGAAAACGCGCAGAAAATAGATGCCCCTCTCCAGATAATCGTCCATAGGATAAAACATAAAAACGGAGATTGGATATGGATGGCGTCACATATTCGAGTCCTGTTTGACGAAAACAACCAACCTCTGCGGATGATCGGGGCAGACAGCGATATTACAGAAGAGAAAAAGCATGAAGCCCAACTGCTCGCAATGAAAGAGCTTTACGAAAACATCATAAACAGTATCGAAAATCTCCTGTTTGTCAAAAATACCGATTATATCTATATCGTGTGCAACCAGGCATTTGCAAAATTTGTAGGGAAGCCCCATGACGAGATCGTCGGCAAAAGCGATTATGATATTTTCGAGAAAGATGTTGCCGATTTTTTTAGAGAAAATGATCAAAAGATGATTGCCGACAGGCGGACAAGGGTCAATTTCGAGTGGGTAACCTATCCTGACGGAGCAAAATATTATCTTCAAACACTCAAATCCCCTTTGCTTAATTCGAAAGGTAAAATCATCGGATTAGTCGGTAATTCTGCCGATATGACCGAGGAAAAGAAGCTGGAAGATGCACTTCGGCTTTCCAACGAAAAGTTTCAAAAAGCTTTCAATCAGTCGCCCGATATCATAATGATCACGAATTTAAAAACGGGCGAAATCTATGAAGTCAATGAGACGTTTGAAAAAATAACGGAATATACGCGTGAAGAGGTGATCGGCAAAAATACGTTCGACATCGGTTTGTGGAAAAATAACCGGGAACGGGATCAGTATATTAATAGTCTGCTAAAAAATGATTTTATAAGCGGGATTATTTACCAATACAAATCAAAAAACGGAAAGTTTATTCAGGTGCGGGCTTCTGCGGGCTTGATTGAGATTGAAAACGAGACCTATATTCTGACCATTGCTGAAGATATCACGGCTGAAAAAGCGCTTGAAATAGAAAACCGCCAGTTTATCCATGTTTTAAATCAAACCACTAATGAAATTCATGTTTTTCGGCTTGACGATTTTCATTTTACCTATGCGAACAACTCTGCCCTTACCGCATTAGGCTATACGCTCAATGAGATGAAGCAGCTCACCCCTGTCGATATTGCCGGCAATATAGGATCGGTTGAAGATATCCGCAAAGTGATCAAACCGCTGCTGGAAGGGAAAGTAAGCCGTTTATACATTGAAACGGAACACATACGCAAAGACGGTACCCTCTACCCTACCGAGACACGTCTGCAGCTCATTGAGCTTGAAAACGTCCGCTACGGTATTGCTATGTCACTCGATATCAGCGATAAAAAAAGATCGGAAGAGGCTCTCAAAAAGAGTCAGGAGGACTATAAGCTTTTGACCGACAATGTCCTCGATCTTATCTGGAAAATGAATATGGATTTTGAGTTTACCTACGTCAATCCTGCGATAGAGACGATATTGGGATTTAGCGCAGAGGAGTTTGTCGGAACCAAACTCTATGAGCATTGTTCGAAGGAGGAGTTTGCGAAAATAGAGGTAAATATCTCTGAAATGATCAGGTCAAAAACGCATGAAGGTGTAACACTGGAGGCCGTAATGTACCGGAAAGACGGCAGCGAAATCACGGCACAGGTCAACGGCAAACTGATCTTCGATAATGCGTCCAATCCGATCGGGATTCAGGGATCGGCGAGAGACTTCACCGCCCAGGCAGAGGGGAGAAAAAAATTGGCTGATGCGGTTGGCGAACTCGAAAAAAAATCCAATGAGCTGCAGACGATCCTTCAAGAAGCCCCGAACCCTATCATGCTTCATAACGAAAATGGCGCCGTATTGATGGTTAACAACGTCTGGGAATCGCTTAGCGGTTATAGCTACGACGAAATCGACACCCTAGACAAATGGATGGACAAAGCATGCAAAAATAATAAATCGGTATTGAGAGAAAATATGGACAAAATTTACTCTTTGGATCATAAAACAGATATCGGGGAATCAACCATTACCACCAAAACAGGCGATACCCTAATTTGGCAAATCAGTTCCGCTCCGCTGGGGTTCATTGACGGCAAACGGACGGTCGTCACATCCGCCATGGATATCACCGAACTTAAGAAAAAAGATGAATTGATGATGATTCAGTCGCGTCATGCCGCGATGGGGGAGATGATCGGAATGATCGCCCATCAATGGCGCCAGCCTATCGCCGGTATCGCGATGGACGCCAATAATATGCTTCTGGATATCGGACTGGAGACGTTTGATTGCAGTGCGGCAGAAGTATACGCCAACGACATCCTCAACCAGACCCAACATCTCTCCAAAACCATCGATGATTTCAGAAACTTTTTCAAGCCGGAAAAAGCGATCGTCAATATTGGAGTGAAAGCAATCATCGACGAAACCTACGCGATTGTCAAAGACAGCCTGAAAAATCATGGTATCGGGTTTACCGTCTCCAACCTCTCCGAGTCGGAAGTGCCTGCATATCCTCGTGAACTGATGCAGGTGTTTGTCAATATCATCAATAATGCGAAAGACTCTTTAATTTTAAACCGGACCCAAAACCCTTCTGTAGAGATAAAAATCTACGAGGATGAGAAATATGTCAATACGCAGATTTGTGATAACGGTATCGGGATCGACAAATCGATTTTCCCTAAATTATTCGATCCCTATTTTACGACGAAAGATGAAAAAACGGGGACGGGGCTGGGGCTGTATATGAGCAAGATGATCATTGAAGACCATCTGCACGGGATGATAGAAGCGTCCAATCAGGAACACGGTGCATGTTTTACGGTCAAGCTGTTGAAATCCCAATCCGACGGACAATAATTATGGAAAATCAGTTAAAAAAACAGATCGAATTGCTCAAAGAAAAAGCAGAGAGCATCTCGCTGCTTTATGTCGAAGACGAACAGATGCTACGCGAAAAAGTCACCCTCTTTTTTTCCAAAATATTTCAAAAAATTGATACCGCCGCCAACGGAAAAGAGGGGTTGGAGAAGTTTTTAGATACCCCGTATGACATCATCATAACCGATCTGCTTATGCCGACGATGAACGGCATCGAATTTATTCGCAATATCCGGGAAATCAACGAAAAGCAGGAGATCATCGTATTGTCCGCCTATACCGATTCGGAGTATCTGACACAGTGTATAGACTTTGGGGTAACCGGTTACATTGTCAAACCGATCGATTTTGTGCAAGCGATCAAAGTACTCGATATTTCAATTGACCGGATCACCGCATTACACGAAAATGAGATGTACAAAACGAAACTCGAATCGATGGTAAGCGAACGGACGCAAAATGTCCTACGTCTGCAGAATGAACTGGTAGAAAATCATGCGCATGTCATACATACTCTCGTAAAGATGATAGAGGGGCGGGATACGTACACAGGGGGGCACAGCGAGCGGGTCGCAACCTACTCAAGAGCTATCGCCAAAGCAATGGGATATGAACCAAAAGAGTGCGACATGATTTATCAGGCCGGAATATTGCACGATATCGGAAAAATCATAACCCCCGATGCTATTTTGCTCAAACCCGGGCGATTAAACGAACAAGAATATGCATTGATTAAAAGTCATGTGAGCGCCGGGTATGAAATACTCTCGGAAGTGCCCATGTACAGTGAATTGGCAGAAATCGTTTATGCCCATCATGAACATTATGACGGAAGCGGATATCCCAGGGCTCTCAAAGGGGATGATATCCCGATGCCTGCGAGGATCATGGTCGTAGCCGATGCGTTTGATGCGATGACTACCACAAGGATCTATAAAAGGAAAAAAACCGTTGCCGAAGCGATCGTTGAATTAAAAAAATTCAGCGCTCTTTGGTATGACCCGAGGGTAATAGAGTATGCCATTCCTGTTTTAGAATCGGTTAATCTAGACGAATTTATCAATCAAGACCCGGACAGCCGAATAGACGAAGAGCGCTTTGCCTATTTTTACAAAGACCCGCTAACCCACCTGTATAACCACTCCTATTTCGATTTTGTACTCCGAAAAAACATGGATGAAAAAAAATATGTCTGTTTGAATATGATCTACATCAAAAACTTCACTGCCTATAACCGACGGCACGGATGGAGTGAAGGGGATGATTTGTTAATAGATTTCGGTCATTATCTCCAATCTGAGTTTCCCGATGCGATGATTTTCCGTATTTTTGGTGACGATTTCGTTGTGATGCAGACAGCCCATCAAGAGATTGATATCGAAAAGATCAATCTCAGCCCTCTGCTGAAAAACAATGATCTGATCTGTGACTACCGACATTTCGACTTGACCGAAACCGTCATCAGCAGCTATAAGGATTTGCAGGATCCGTCATCACAATAAAATTCAATGTCATCTCGGGAGTTTTATCGTAAAGAGGGTCTCCTCCCCTTCGCTGCTCACTTCCAATATCCCCTGACACTGCCCTTCGATAATCGTTTTACTCATGTAAAGTCCCAGCCCCGTCCCTTGCTGCTTCTCTTTCGTCGTAAAATAGGGGGTGAAAAGCTTATTGATTAAATCAGAAGAGATACCTCCGGCATTATCATGAACCGTGATGATTCCAAATTCATCATCGTAATCGACCGTTACGGTTATCGTGCACGGAGTGATCCTGTTTGCTTCGCATGCATCGAGTGAATTTTTCAGCAGGGTGATCAATACTTGCAACACTTCGTTGTAAAACGTAACGACGCCGATATCGCTGCGGATTCTCTTCATGACGGTAACACAGCTATTTTTAAAACTGTGGTCAAGGAGATCGATCGTATGCTCTACGAGTTCGGAGAGGGTCACCTGTTCTTTTTCTTTATTCGGGCTTGAAAGGTCCCTGTAGTCAGAAATGGTTTGGGATAAATGGACGCACTGCTGCTCGATTTTGATCAGATTCTCTATCAACAGAGGGTCCCCCTGCTCTTTCATCAACTCTTTAAGCCGCATCTGGGCTGAGATTGCGTTAATGATGGCTAAAGGCTGGCGCCATTGATGGGCGATCATGGCGATCATTTCACCCAGCTGTGCTTGACGGGCCTGCATTTTAAAAAGCTTCTCTTCTTCGAGTTTCTCCGTTATATCGCGCGCAACCAATATCAGCTTATTCGCATCCGTACCGAACGGCGAAAGGGTCATGTCCAGGAATTTTGTTTTATTGAAATCATCTCCCAGCAATAAAGAGCACTCCATCCGGGTATGCCCCTCTGACGCAGAAGCAAGATAATAGGGAAAAGGGTTCCCACGGCACTCGAAATGGTGTGTCGGACTCAGGATATTCGTTCCGACAAGTTCGTTTTTTGTCGTTTCAAACAGCATAGCCGCCATCTCATTGCAGTCGACGATAATCTCATTTTCCAAAATCATAATCGATTCAAAAACCGATGAACATAGCGTGTTATAAAACTGCTTCGTTTCATCCTGAAGTTTGGTCAGTTCCGCTTCTCTGGCTTTGATCTTTCTGTTGATCTCTTTTACCTCTTCGGCCCTTTTCAAGACCTCCGGTTCCGAACGTCTCTCTTGCGGGATAGATATGCATTGTACGTCACGGTTTTCCTGCTGCAGCAATATGAATTGGGTGACGTCTTCGACGCTGTGTATAATATACTTGATTGTGCCGTTCTCGTCAAATATCGGAGTATTGACGGGACTCCAATATTTAACGGTAAATTTTCCGCTACCGTCACGCAGCGGTATGTCGTATTTTTGGACCCCCATAATATCCGTTTCACCGCATCTGCACACGCGGTCAAGCGAGATATGCAGGTCGCTTACGCCGCTTACTGAATCATCGTTGGGATTGTCGGGGAAAACTTCAAACAAAGGTTTTCTTATCACCTCTTCTCGCGTTATCCCGGTAGCTTTGAGATAGCACTCATTGACGTCGGAGATGGTATATAAGCCGTCTGCATGAACTATCAGATAGGGATGGGGGCTGGATCGAAAGATTTGCTTAAAAAAATGATCCGGCATATTCATAGAGTTTCCAATCATCTGCAATTAATAATATTATACATTAAAAAATTATTCATAGTGTTTCACACTCGGGAAAACGGCTGTTAATATTAAATAATAGAATACCCTATTTTAGCCAAATTACGTATATTGCTGTCGTCTCCCATTTTTTTACGGATCCTTAGAATGAGATTTTTTAATGCGCCGTCGGACATCTCTTCATCAAACACATGGAAAAATGTATCATAGGTTATTACCTGCCCCCGCCGTGACAAAAGCAATTCCATGGCATTGATCTCATTTTTGGTCAGAGAGACTGCCTCTCCCTCCTTGATTAATGACTTTGCAAAATAATCATACGATACGGAATCGTTGATTTTCGTAAGCATTAAACCGTTCGACTGAAGCTGATCTATCGTTGTTGAGAGCACATTTATCAGTGAATTAAATTCGATAGGTTTTTGGATATAGTCGACAAGATTCAGTTTGCATGCCGCCAGGAGGTCTTGCGTCTCTACAGAGCCGGAGACAATAATAATAGGCGTTTTATGGTTGTTTTTTCGAATTTTATTGGCGACCTCGATGCCGCTGACCGACTCCATATGAATATCAAGAATGACGACATCGACAGGATGCGTCTCAAATATTGCCAAGGCTTCCATCCCATCCGAGACCGAATAAACCTTGCCGACAAGAAGTTCGAGGGTTTTTTCGGTGATTTCCCGTAATTCGCTGTCATCTTCAGCATACAATACGGATAAATTTTTAAACACTTTGAGATTTTGCATTATACACTCGTTACTTATTTGTATCAGAAAATATTTAAAATAGATATTGCGTAGTTTACCCTATTTCAATCATATTTTTATTATGATGGAGCGTCTGAAATTGGGATTTTTATGGTAAATTTTGCCCCTTTTTGCGTGTTTTCAATAGTGATTTTCCCATGGCAATGATTTTCGATGACTGTTTTGCACATATAGAGTCCCAATCCGGTCCCCGTGTGGCTTTTCGTTGAAACATACGGTAAAAAGATCGTATCCATCAATATCGTATCAATCCCTCCGGCATTATCCTCGACACTGATAATCACCTCCCCCTCTTGCTGATCCGTTAAAACAGTCAGCTCCGGTGCGACGGTACTCCGCTCTTCAAATACGTCTTGTGCATTTTTGAACAGGTTCAACATCACCTGGACGAGTTCGTTTTCGAATGTTTTGTATTCATGATCGTTGAGATGCGTCTGATGAATTTCAATTTTACTTTGCATCAACGAATGTTCGATCAGAGCAAGCGTTTTGGAGACGACCGCAGCGCTTGTAGTGGGAACTGCCTGCTTATCCGGTTTGAAAAAATCTCTGAAATCTGTGATCGTACGCGATAAATATTGAATTTGCATTTCGATCGCATCGATACTCTCCACAAAATTTTCGGTAGTCGCTTTTTGAAGAAGGATATTGATCCTTTCCCGGCTCAGATAAGCGCTCATGATCGTCAACGGCTGGCGCCACTGGTGGGCGATCATGGATAGCATCTCCCCCATTTGGGCCTGTCGTGTCTGCATCAAAAAGAGCTTGTCTTTGATATTGCGTTCGGTGACATCTTCTTGGATCGTCACGAAATTGACTACTTCCCCATGGGGATCGAAAATCGGAAAAATCGTTGACTCACAATCGCGGTGCTCACCGTTTTTCATCCGGTTAATTATAGTCCCGCGCCATATCTCCTTCTCTGTTGAAATGGTATTCCAAAGCTCCCGATAAAAAGAATCGGAGTGAACACCGGATTGGAAAAGGTTCATATTTTTGCCGATCAGTTCATGATGAAAATATCCCGTCAGATTAAGGCATTGTTTATTGACGTATTCGATAAAGCCGAATGTGTCGGTAATTATGGTGATATACGGATTTTGGTCCACTACCTGCGACAGGCGGCTGATCAGTGCCTCTGATTGTTTTAACTCTGTGATATCCTGGATCGTTCCGGACATCTTTTGGTGTTCTCCGTCCCAGAATACCTCTGCACGCTGGTGAACGAATTTAATCTTGCCGGTTGCCGTCATAATACGGTGAGTCACATCATAATAGCGCTGTCCGCTCATCGCTTTTTCAAACGCATCGAGTACAATCGTTTCATCATCAGGATACAGATGGCTCGTAAACCAATTGTCGTCAATACTTATTTCGAACGGTTCAAGATCATAGATACGATAAGTCTCCGCCGACCATACGATCTCATCGGTCGTTCTATTGTATTGCCAGCTTCCTATATGCGATATTTGCTGCGCTTTATTAAGATTCTTTTCATTGATTTTAAGCGACTCGTACAAGGATGCATTTTTGTAAATAATCGCCGACTGCGTCAACAAAAGACGTAACGTCTGAACCGTATCGGGGCTTAGAGGCGTCACTACATCACGGTTTTCAAGATATAAAGCTCCCTGGACGGAGCCTTCTACTATCGCGATTGTGACAAAACATGAGGCCGGTTTGTATTTGCGGATATACTCGTCGTATTGGAACATTCCACTCTCAGCCGGATTCTCGAGGGTGAGATTTTTTTTCTTGTTAATCGCATGAAGCACAACATGTTGCGGGATGAATGCTGCTTCGCTCATCGGCATATTGAAAAATTCGATTTCTCCATTCGTAAAATCGATGCTTGCACTCTTATAAAAATTTTCTCCCTCTTTGAACATCAAAACGGCTCTGCTGGCAGTCGCATTTTCCAAAATGATTTTCAGTAACGTCGTAACCAGTTCATCCGTGTTCATCACTTGCGAGATCGCTTGAAACGATTTGAGCAGACTCTGGAAGTTGGCAGGTTCGGATTTCATAAAAGAGCTGTTGGAAGAGCTTTCCATAATGCTTGGCACGGTTGGCGTATGGATGATATATTTCGCTTTCAACCGCTTTGCCGCCTCGTATGCTCCCCACTGATTAAGCCCGATAACGGCTTCATTGAAATAGGTATGGCTCATCTCCTGAAAGGAGAGTTTTTTCCAATACCGTCCGGCGCACACACTACCTAACGCAACGGCAAACGGATTTTTGCTTTTACGAGCCTCTTTTAACGCATCATCATAAGCTTTTGCCACATTCCAATGGTTTTCATCCGATTTTATCCGCTCTGCTTTGAGAAGCAATTTCCAAAATTTATAATTGGCCGGCGCAGCCTTGGAATAGGAGTCGCATTCAATCAGGTCCCCCTTTAAAAGTGTCTGTTCGGAATCGGTCAAAGGGATTTTTGCGTTTAAGAGGAGCAATGCACGCAAAAAATGGAGCCTGATCTTCGGAAACATGATCACTTCGTTTGAACTGTAGTGGATAAAACAGTCTAAAAACTTGTAGGCTTTTTTCCATTCACCTTCGATAAAACAGGTTTGCGCTTTAATAATGCCATACCAGGCAAGACCGGGGTAAAAATGCTCCGATTCCCACAGTGCGATCGCTTTTTCTTCTGCTTCAAAATCCTGAATTTGCGGGTCTTGCAGGTAACGGACCGTATTCGTCAAAATCTGGAATACGGCGATCATTTTGGTATCACCGGATCTTAGAATAAAGGATTGCTCTTTAACGATGTTTTCGCGAAGTTTTTCCAACGATTCACCGGAGAGGAAATCGGAAAAATGCATTAAAAAATTAGCCCAGGTTCCAAATACGATATCTCCGTTCATTTTGCTTTGGTGAAGACTTTTTTGATACAAAGCGACATTTGAAGAGAACGGTTTTATGTAGGGATTAATAAAATTGGCAAAAAAATTGTGAACTTTCGGCAGCATACTCTTGTCATTGAGTTCATTATTGAGTTTTAAGGAGACCTTGCCAAACCGATATCCCTGCGCATAATCTCTTTTTGAAATCATAGAGGCTCCGTAAAGGACATACCCAAAGGACGATTCGCTCGCATTGCCAAAACGGAAAGAGAGATCGATGATATTTAAATAAGCCCACTGCATCCATTCGATATCAGCAAGATAAAAAGCGGCTTCCCAGTAATCGACCAGCAAGGATACTATTTTTTGTTTTTGCTGATTTTTCAATCCCGGCAGTTTAAGTATATCATCCGGAGCGCTGTAGAGGGGAGTTTTTCTGATCTTTCGGTCCAGATTTTCCACTATTGTATGAAGTTCGTTATCCCCTTTTGGAACGTGCAGCCCAAGCTCTTGCAATAAATTATCGCCAAACTCAATCAACTCGTTAAAATGGCTCCCCTTCGTAACGCAGATATTTTTCAGCAACGTAAAGCACGTCAGCCTCTCCTTCGTGTTGATAGCCTTTTCCATCAAAAGCACGGTATGAGCATACGCATCGTCATGGAAGGTATTTAAATAAAGGCTCTTCCCTTTGAGCAATTGATAATGGAATGTCAAACTTCTCTCATTGACCCATAAGCATTCATCGTACAGATGGGTGTCGATCCACCTGACACGGTCCATAGCCAGAGCATAGGAGTTGTTTTTTATCATTTCTTCAAGCGCTTGTACATTCAGTTTGTAAAGTCTCGAAGGAAAATGGCCGGCTTCGTAAGCATTGTTGAGATGATGGGTTATGGCAATAATATTGGTGTTGTTTTTCCGTTTGACACCGCGTTCGAGATAGTGACCGATATCTCTGTGTATCTGTTGTTTAACATCCTTCTCGATCGAAGAGAAAACGAACTGATGGATTTGGTCGTGGACAAACTGATACTCTCTTCCTAATAGTTCGATGAACCCTTTTGCTTCCAAATCTTCCAACAATTGGTTCGGTTGCCCCAAAAAATCCATAATGTCCAGAGTAAGGGTTAAATCGTTTCGATTGCCTAATATGGCCAAATGCTGAAGATACAACTGTTTCGCAGCGTTCAGAAGCGAATATTTTGCATTGATAATTGTGACGATATTAATGCTGGCACTGTAGGATTTGAGATGTTCAAGAGAGTAATTCCATCTGCCGTTCTCATAGTTCAATCCGTCCGAATCGATGAGATGATGGAGAAAAGTTTTGATATAAAACGGATTGCCGTTGGTTTTTTTATAGATGAGCGATGCAAAATTTTTACTCTGTACATTCTCTTCATGCAAAAATTCATTTAAAATTGTATTGATGTCTTCTTCATTGAGCGGCAAAAGACGCAATGTGTAACACGCAAAGCGTGATTTGTCATCCATCATCTCGATTAATTTGCCAATACCTTCTATTTCATTATCACGGTAACTCGCGATAAAATGAAAATACGGATTGTTGATTTCAAGAATCGACTTCTGTATCACTTCAACCGATGCCGGATCTGCCCATTGCAGGTCATCCATAAATAAAATCAACGGTGCTTCGGCAGTTACGATGTTGGTAAAAAAATCTTCAAGGGCATAAGGGAGCTGACTGCTGATCTCTTCGGATGAATGGCATCTTTGAACGGAAGGCAACGGGAAAATTTCGCATAATTCAGGGAAAACCTGGCACAAAACCTGGATACTGTTCGGCTGAATCTTGAACTCTTTTTTCCCTAGAGTATGATTTTTAAGATAAAGATGGAACTGTGAAAAAATCTGTTTGAAGATATGGTAAGGCGATGCAATTTGGTATTGTTCAAATTTCCCTTTAAAAATGCGGAATCCGCCGGTATTGATATAGGTAAAAAATTCTTCTATCAAACGGGTTTTACCCACCCCTGAGCTCCCCGATACCAACATCTTGACCGAACTGCCCGAGAGGGCTTTTTCGGCCGCTTGCTTCAGTAAGGCTATCTCTTTGTCCCTGCCGAAAAGATGCTCTCCGAATTTGAATACAGGACGATCCTGGGTCGCAATCACAAAATCGTCCACTCCCCCCGAGCGTTTAAGCGATTGTCGGCACTGATTTAAATCATACACGATGGCATCATCGCTCTGGTAGCGTCTGTCTGGCTGTTTTTCTATCAGTTTCTCTACGATGCGAGAGAGGACAAACGGTATGGAATCATTGATCTGATGGAGAGGAACAGGGTCTAATGCGATTTGTTTGTGAATCAACTCATACCGGTCTTTCGCATCAAAAGGGAGCCGTCCGGAGAATAGATGGTACAGCGTCATTCCGAAACTGTAAAAATCGGTTCTCTGATCGATTTTCTGCTTGGTTCTGCCCGTCTGTTCAGGCGACATATACAACAGATTTCCGGATGTACCGACATTGACATCATTATTAAACCGGTAATGGTTGTCGTAAATCGAATAGCCGAAATCGATAATCTGAACGGCTTTTGTCGTAGGGTTGTAGATGATATTTTTAGGATTTATGTCGGCGTGGATAATGTGTTTTTGGTGTAAATAACGGATAGTATCGGCAACATCGATCGCAATCTCGAGTGATTCATCAAGGCCGAAGCGTCCATCCTGAAGAAAATTGAACAAAGAATCCCCGCCGATGTCTTCGAAAATATGTATATATCTCGATCGGATATCGACTTCATTGACCATCTTGACAATTCTCGATGACTTTAACGACGAAAGGATCTGATATTCATTAACGAATTGGGCTATGTTGTGATCATCCTGAGCACTTTGTTTGAGCATCTTGATAATAACACTTTGTTTTGTGGAGAGATGTGTGGCTCTGTATACCACCGTCGTAAGGTTTTCATGCAAGGTATCTATGATTTGATATTGGCTGCTGAACGTCGTCAAAAGGTCTCCTAAACCAAAAATAATTTTATGCTGTCAATCGGTAAACTCTTTTGATATCGCGATAAAAGTGTCAATGTTCGCCATGAATATATCAACAAGATCCGGATCAAAATGTTTGGCCCGCTCATTAACGACATATTCAATGATTTGCTCCATCGGCCACGCTTTTTTGTATACGCGCACACAGCTTAGGGCATCGAAAACATCCGCCAGAGCGGTGATTCTGCCGTAAATATGGATATCTTCTCCCGATAATGCCCGAGGGTATCCAGATCCGTCCCATTTTTCATGATGTTCACGGGCAATGATCGCTGCGGCTTGTAGCAAAGGGCGCTTGGAATTTTTAAGGATATCATAGCCGATGGTACTGTGTTTTTTCATTACGTTATATTCATCCGGATCAAGTTTGCCGGGTTTGAGAAGAATCGAATCGGGAATCCCTATTTTGCCGATATCATGCATCGGCGATGCGCTGTAAACGAGTTTGGCATCTTCATCGTTCAAACCATAAAGCTCTGCAAGAAGTTTCGAATATTTCGAAACCCTTCTGACATGATTGCCCGTTTCGTTGGAGCGGGTCTCACCGACCTCACCGAGGAGATTGAGCATTTCATGCTGTGTATTCCATATCTCTTCGTTCAGGTCATGCATCTGGGTAACGTCATAACTGATACTGATAAACTCCAGAATATGTCCGAATTCATCCAATATCGGCTTGATCGTCGTATCGGTAATGTAATGGGTTCCGTCTTTTTTAAGATTTTTGATCGTGCCGTGCCATATTTTTTTGTCCAGAATGGTCTGCCATAAATGCTCATAAAAATGGGGAGGCGTCTCCTCATGACGAATAATGTTATGGCCGTGTCGGATCATCTCCTCTTTGCCGTAACCGCTGGTAGTGCGAAAAGCATCGTTGACGTAGGTAATGTTTCCCTGCAAATCGGTTTTTGAAACGATCATCGATACATCGACGATCTCTTTGTATTGTTCCAGAAGGGTTGACTGATGGATGAGATCTTGTTTGAGATGTGCCGTAAACTCTTCGACTTTTCG
>Ga0265297_10002024_pt1 | contig 43425 bp, 33 predicted proteins | sample Munlanlwell13791_FD_192502 | JGI IMG/M metagenome (GOLD analysis project Ga0265297, IMG submission 192502) | Leachate microbial communities from a municipal landfill in Southern Ontario, Canada - Leachate well 137-91 | ecosystem: Engineered > Solid waste > Landfill > Unclassified | place... | reverse complement strand
ACTTTTAATGCATCGATTTTGTTGCAAGCAACTTGTAGCGCTTCTTCAAGAATGAAAACCGGTATTGCGGATGTTATAGCATCAGCAAACAGGTTTTCCGGGTTAGTACCAATAGATCCTAGCCCCGCCATGGCGGGACTAGGCAGCGACGAGCCGAGCTTGAGGAGTGTATTTGGCATACATGACTCAAGCGAGCGAGGAAGCCAATTACGTCAACGGCGTGACGGACAAAATTGCAAGGAGCAAACTTTGAATAGCGTAGCTAGCTCAAAGGGCAGCAAACAGGAGTTTGCTGTAAAACCAAAACGCGAAGGGTATATAAAAAGCAGCATATCTTTGGGATTAGGCACTGCTGGTTTAATTGTTGGTTTTGGAATTTGGCAATGTCGAAAACCATTGCGCCAAAGGGTGCATGAAGATGCTGAGAAGGCGCACAATTTACAGACGCATGATTTATAAGATTAAAGGATGGGACGCTTAAAAAATGTATTAAGACATATTCTTATTTTTAAAATGTTTTTTATTAGGGGATATTGCAATGATAGAAACAAGAAGTTTTAATTTTGAAAGCCAAAGACCAGTTTACGTTAAAGCCGAAACTTGGGGGAAATGGCTTACACGACACGGATCGCAAATTGTCAAAGGTTGTGTGGGTATATTTGGATTGGTGGCTTTTACGGGGGTTGGCTATTTTGTCAAACGATGTTTTGTTACGAAAAGCAGTGAAGTAGAAAAGTCTCCAGTAGCAAATAATACAATTGCGGAAATTAATACAGCAGCTGAAACATCAGCCAATCACGATATATTTGAATACACTAATGCTGAGCAAAATTCTTGTTTTGTAGCCAAAATTGGGCTGCCTTATCGCCTTAAATTGCCGAATGGAACATTCTCTGATCCAGACGGTGATCCATTGACTCTTAGCGCTGTCGTTCCTCCCTGGCTTAACTTTGATCCTGTAACTGAAACTTTTAATGGTACACCGTCAAACGTTAGTTATAGCGGCAATATAAATGTTACGATGAAAGCAACTGATCCAAGCGGAGCTAATGTTTCTGGTTCATTCGCGATAGACGTTCAGGGTACATTTTCGGCAATTAATACGAATGTTTCGGTAACTTACATTGAAAATACGCCGTATCATTTCAATTCGCCAATAGTGATAACCACACCGAGTAATACTGTTACAGCTACTTTAGCTTTGGATAATCCATTTGCTGGACGTTTGTTGACTGATACAAGTGGCAGTGTAACTTCTACTTATCATACTACCTTGGGTATATGGCAAGGTTATGGTAATACGAGCGATGTTAATAATTTATTGACTAAATTGGTTCTACAGCCAGCAATCGATTTCTATGGCAACTATAGCATTGGCGTTAATATTGTTGACAGTTTTGGGCAAGGTGTTACTGATTCGATTGCTGTTTTTGGTACTGAAGTTCAATATGCACCAGTTATACATTCGCCTATTATTTCACAAGCGGCTTGTTGTATTGCTACCATTAATAAAGCATACAATTTTACTTTAGTAGCCAATACTTTTATTGAACGTAATCGTCATACATTGACTTTGACAGCGGTACAGGCTGATGGAACAGCATTGCCAAAGTGGTTAAGCTTCAATCCAGATATACAAACCTTTAATGGCGTTCCTCCCCAAGTCGGCAGTCTTAGCATTAGGATTACAGCGACTAATCCATCTAATTTAAATGTTTCTGATACGTTTGCAATTCATACTGCGTTGGCAAGATCGATTTGGCCGGCAGTGATTGAGCTTTCGAGTTTGAATGGAAAAAATGGATTTAAGATAAATGGCGAAGCGGCAAATGATTATAGCGGTTATTCCGTAAGCGCTGCCGGAGATATTAACGGAGATGGTATTGCTGATTTGCTGATAGGCGCTTATGGAGCTAGAAACTATGCAGGAAGTACATACGTAGTGTTCGGTAGTCACAGTGGTTTTCCGAGTAGTTTTGAGCTTTCGAGTTTAAACGGCACAAATGGATTTAAGATAAGTGGAGTGACGGCTGGTGACCAAAGTGGCGCTTCCATAAGTGCAGCTGGAGATATTAACGGCGATGGTATTGCTGATTTACTTATTGGGGCTCGTTATGCCTCCCCTTTGGGAAGAAATCAGGCAGGAAGTACATATGTAGTATTTGGTAGCCGGAGTGCCTTTCCAAGTAGTTTCGAGCTTTCAAGTTTAAATGGCACCAATGGCTTTAGGTTAAATGGAGTGGTGGCGAATGATCGTAGCGGCTATTCCGTAAGCGCAGCCGGGGATATTAACGGTGATGGTATTGATGATTTGCTGCTTGGGGCTCCTAACGCCAGAGGCAATGCTGGAATTACCTATGTAGTATTTGGTAGTCGGAGTGCTTTTCCAAGTAGTTTAGAGCTTTCGAGTTTAAACGACGCTAATGGCTTTAAGCTCAATGGTGAGGCAGTGAATGATTATAGCGGATTTTCTGTAAACGCAGCAGGAGATATCAACGGAGATAGTATTGCTGATTTGTTGGTTGGCGCACCTTACGCCGACTCTTCAGGAAGAAATGATGCAGGAAGTACATATGTAGTATTTGGTAGCCGGAATGCTTTTCCGAGTAGTTTAGAGCTTTCGAATTTAAATGGCACCAATGGCTTTAAGCTCAATGGTGAGGCAGTGAATGATTACAGCGGATTTTCTGTAAACGCAGCAGGAGATATCAACGGGGATGGTATTGCTGATTTGCTTATTGGGGCTTATAACGCAAGGCCTTCGGGAAGAAACCAGGCTGGAAGTACTTATGTGGTATTTGGCAGTTGCAATAGTTTTTCAAGTAGTTTTGAGCTTTCGAGTTTAAACGGTATCAATGGATTTAAACTAAATGGCGAGGCAACGAATGATTTTAGCGGCTGGTCCGTAAGCGCAGCAGGAGATATTAATGGCGATGGCATTTCTGATCTGCTGATTGGGGCTTATGGAGCCGATCATTCAGGAAGAGGAGCTGCAGGAAGTACCTATGTAGTATTTGGGAGTCGTAATGGTTTTCCAAGCAGTTTTGAGCTTTCGAGTTTAAACGGTATCAATGGATTTAAACTAAACGGCATAGCAGCGAGTGATTATAGCGGTATATCCGTAAGCACAGCCGGAGATATTAACGGCGATGGTATTGCTGATTTGTTAATTGGGGCTCCTAATGCCTCTTCTTCAGGAAGAACCAATGCTGGAAGTACATATGTAGTATTTGGTAGTTCATTGGAACTGTGGACCAATCAATTATCTTTGCATCGTTGTAATACGGTTGTTCTCAATAGCTCTCATATCAATGCTACCAACGGGAATCAAGAAGATTTATCTTTACAATTTAGCGTAAGCGGTGTGCTTCATGGAAGATTTCAGTATGTTAATAACCCCGGATTAGCAATCACTAGCTTCAACCAATCGCAAATCTACAATCAACAAGTTCAATTTATACATGATTGTTCAGTATTAGCACCAAGTTATCAAATTCAAGTCAATAGTGTACAATTTTCTTATATTTCGCCACTAGCAGCAAGCATAACTTTTATTCCAGATGTTCCTGTTATAATTAAAAATGACCTGACTATAGATGAGCGAGGCAGCGCTAACATAACGTCAACTGCTTTGAATGCTTATGATCCTGTTGCGCGATTTGCAGATAGCGATTTAATTTTTAGCTGGAGCAATTTACAACACGGCTATTTTGCTAAATGGAATGACAATTTGACTGCTCTTGCAAATTTTACACAACAAAATGTCAAAAATGGACAAATAATTTTTGTGCACGATCAAAGTAGGATTGCTCCAAACTATAATTTGACAGTTAGCGATGGCTACGTATCTTCAGCTTTTTCATTTGTGGCCGTACATTTCACACATATGCCGCATCTTGTAAATAACCGCCTGCATGTAAATGAAGGATTAACTACGGTATTGACAAGTGAAAATTTAAGTGCCAGTGATCCAGATACAGATGTTGCAGAACTGATTTTCACGCCAAGTAACGTTCAACAAGGGCATTTTGAATACTTGAATGGAACTAGTCTCAATTCTTTTCCACAGTGGCAAGTTAGTAATAAGATGATTCAGTTTAAACATTCGGGTGGCACTGCAGCACCAGCTTATATGATTTCTGTAAGCGATGGGAGGCTTATAGAAGAGCCTCTCTCGGCTAATGTTACATTTAATCATGCGCCAGTTCTGATACGTAATAAATTAGATATTTATCAAAGTCAAACCATAATTTTTTCCGATGCAAATTTACTTGCAACAGATTTAGAAACCGCAGCGGACAATTTATTATTCATTGTAAGTGGTACTGAACATGGCCGTTTTGAAAACAGCAACAGCCGTCAAATGGTGAGTAATTTTACACAAGGTATAATGAAAAAATCTTTTATTCAATTTGTACACGATGGTAGTGTTGGGCAACCGACTTATAATATTGCAGTTAGTGATGGTGCAATAATTACTGCACCAAGTCCGGCTAGTGTAAATTTCAAATTTGCTACTTCTTTTACTTTGTTAAATAACCAACTTACCATATATGAAAATGACACTAAAACACTAACCAGCAGTAATTTAGCAGTGAGTAATCCTGGTAACTTTTCATCTAGTGAAATAATATTTCACGTAAGCGGATTGGATCATGGACATTTTCAATTTTCTAACGATCCCGGAGCAATTATCGATATTTTTAGCAAGCAAAATATCACAGACTATGAAGTTCAATTCGCTCACGATGGAAGTAAGATCAGGCCTGCATATCAAGTTGAGGTTAATGCACGATCTGAAACTATTCAGTCTACAGCAGCTTATATTTATTTTACAAACCTACCTCCCACCTTGCTGGTCAACCAGATTACTATCAAAGAAGCTGAAACTGTAGCTATAACCACTGCGAATCTAAACGCTGTGGACAAAGATGTATTGGCAAAAGATATGGTATTTACTATCACCAGTCTTTTACATGGTAATTTTAAGAAACTCGGCATCGTAACATTTAGTTTTACTTTACAGGAAGTCAAGATGGTAAAATAAGTTTTACTCATGATGGAAGTGAATTCGCGCCGAGTTATAACGTGATTGTCGAAAGTCTTACTTATGCTAGCAGCGAGCCTGCAACAGCAGAAATACATTTTACTAATCTTCCTCCCAGCATAGTAAACAATAAGTTGAGTCTTCAGGAAGGAAACAGAATAATTTTAGGGCAGAATAATTTGTATTCTACCGATACCGGCACAACTTCATCTGATATTACATATACGATTAGCGGTTTGCAACATGGTTATTTCGAGAGAACAGACGCCGTAGGTGTTGCGATAACCAGTTTTACTCAAGATGATATATCTTTTGGTCGTATCGCGTTTGTACACGATTACAGTAAATTTGCTCCAAGTTATTTTGTTAGTGTGAGTGATGGTTATGCGAACAGCACTGCGCAGGCGGTAACTATAGATCAATATCGCAATTTACCGCCTAATTTAATTGCTAATAAAATTATTTTGAAGCAAGGTAATACAATTACTTTAACTCGCACAAATTTTAATGCAACAGATCTAGATCCGAGTATTCAACCGCAAGCTATTATTTTCACAGTAAGCAATGTGCAGTATGGACTCTTTGCTAATTCCACTGCTCCAAGCCAAGCTATTACTGGCTTTACATTACAAGACATAGATGATGGCAAGATTGTTTTTGTGCATGACAGAAGCAAGAATGCACCGCTTTATAATGTTGCTGTTAGCGATGGTTATGCTACTAGCACTGCAGTTCTTGGTGAAGTACAATACAATAATTTAGCACCGACTTTAACTACTAACCAAATTATTTTGCAGCAAGGACAGCGCTTAACTTTGATTACAACTAATCTTAATGCAAGTGATATCGACACTAGTCTTCCAGCTACAAATATTATTTTCACTATTAGCAATGTACAGCATGCACAATTTGAAAATATTGCTGCTCCTGGGACAGCAATATTGAGTTTTAATTTGAAAAATATTCAAGACAATCAAATACAATTTGTGCACGATAATAGTAAACTCACACCGAGCTATTTTATCAGCGTAAGCGATGGAAGCATCAGTTCCGACACTGCGTCGGCAAATATTCAATACACTAATTTACCGCCAATATTGCATAACAATCAATTGAATATCCTTGAAGGTAACATATTGAGACTGACCAAAGCTAATCTGAACGCCACGACGCCAGGAATTACGCCAACAATTATTACTTTTATTATGAGCAATGTGCAGCATGGACGTTTTGTGCGAAACAATGTACCAGGAAGTGCTATCACTAGCTTTACTTTGCAAAATATAGAAGATGGTTTGATTCAGTTTATCCATGATGGTGGAAAGATTGCGCCAAGCTATGCTGTAGCTGTTTTCGATGGTTATGTTACTACATCTCCTCAATCCGGAAATATAACTTATAGCAATGTAGCTCCAACCTTAACTGCTAGAAAAATTATTTTAAAACAAGGTGAGACCATTACTTTAACTCGCACAAATTTTAATGCAGCAGATCTAGATCCAAGTATTCAACCGCAAGCTATTATTTTTACAGCAAGCAATGTGCGTCATGGACGCTTTGCTAATTCCACTTTGCCTGCCCAAGCCATCAGCAGCTTTGCATTGCAAGATATAGACGATGACAAAATTATTTTTGTGCACGATGGAAGTAAAAATGCGCCACTTTATAATATTGCGGTCAGCGATGGCTATGCTAGCAGCACTGCAGTTCTTGGTGAAGTACAATACAATAATTTAGCACCGACTTTAACTAATAACCAAATCACTTTACAACAAGGACAGCGTTTAACTTTGACTACAACTAATCTTAATGCTACTGATCTCGACACCAGCCTTCCAGCTACAAGTATTATTTTCACAGTTAGCAATGTACAGCACGCACAATTTGAAAATATTGCTGCTCCTGGAACAGCAATATTGAGTTTTAATTTAAGAAATATTCAAGATTCTCAAATACAATTTGTGCACGATAATAGTAAACTTACACCGAGCTATTATGTCAGTGTCAGTGATGGAAATATCAGTACCAACGCTGTATCAGCAAATATCCAATACATTAATTTAGCGCCAGTATTGCATAATAATCAATTGAGTCTGGTCGAAGGGCAAACCTTGACTTTAACTCCAACTCACTTGAATGCCACGACGCCAGGAATTACGCCAACAACTATTACTTTCAATGTGGCTAATGTGCAGCATGGACGTTTTGTGCGAAACAATGTACCAGGAAGTGCTATCACTAGCTTTACTTTGCAAAATATAGAAGATGGTTTGATTCAGTTTATCCATGATGGTGGAAAGATTGCGCCAAGCTATGCTGTAGCTGTTTTCGATGGTTATGTTACTACATCTCCTCAATCCGGAAATATAACTTATAGCAATGTAGCTCCAACTCTAACTGCTAGAAAAATTATTTTAAAACAAGGTGAGACCATTACTTTAACTCGCACAAATTTTAATGCAGCAGATCTAGATCCAAGTATTCAACCGCAAGCTATTATTTTTACAGTAAGCAATGTGCAGCATGGACGCTTTGCTAATTCCACTGCTCCAAGCCAATCTATTACTGGCTTTACATTACAAGACATAGATGATGGCAAGATTGTTTTTGTGCATAATGGGAGCAAGAATGCACCTCTTTATAATGTTGCGGTAAGTGATGGCTATGCTAGCAGCACTGCAGTTCTTGGTGAGGTACAATACAATAATTTAGCACCGACTTTAACTACTAACCAAATTATTTTGCAGCAAGGACAGCGCTTAACTTTGAATGCAACTAACCTTAATGCTACTGATCTCGACACCAGCCTTCCAGCTACAAATATTATTTTCATTGTCAGTAATGTACAGCACGCTCGTTTCGAAGATATTAGCAATCCAGGAGTGACTATAACAACATTTACTCTGCAAAACATTCAAGGTAATCAAATACAATTTGTGCATGATAACAGTAAAATTATGCCAAGTTATTCTATCAGAGTTAGTGATGGAAATATCATCTCCAGCGTTCTATCAGCAAATATTCAATATATGAATTTACCACCATTTTTAAATGCAAATACAATTACACTCAAGCAAGGTGAAGTTATACTTTTGAATTTAGCTAATTTGAATGCAAGTAGCATGGGAATTTCTTTAACAGAACAAATCACTTTTCAGGTAAGTGAAATTCAACATGGAAAATTTGAAAGCATAGCTAATCCAGGTATTGCGATTCTTACGTTCACCTTAAAAGATATTCAAGAATCTAAAATTAAATTTATACATGATAAGAGCAAGCAAAGGCCAAGCTATAAAGTGGTAGTGTTTGACGGTTATTTAAATACTACTGCAACCAAGGCAGAAGTAACTTACAGTACCTTGCCACCGGTTTTGATCAAAAACCAAATAACTTTGAATGAAGGAGGAAGTATTCTCCTGGATACAAGCAATTTCAATGCTACTGCCATTGACCCCAGTTTACAGCCAAGGTATTTGCTTTTTACAGTAAACAATGTACAGCACGCTTACTTTGCAAATGCTACCACAGGCGAAGAAATAAGCCGTTTTAGTATGCAAGATATTTTGGATGGTCAAGTGAGATTCGTGCATGATAAAAGCAAAATAAAACCAAAATATTCGCTTACTGTAAGCGATGGCAGCGATTCTGACGCAAGGGAAGGAAAAATTAGTTTTAACAATTTACCGCCAATTTTAACTGTAAATGAGATGAGGATCGAACGTGGAGCAAGACTTCTTGTAACAACACAGCATTTAAATGCTTCAGATCCATCTCCTAGCATTACCTCGGATTTATTGCTGTTTACGATTTTTGATTTAGTTCATGGACAATTCGAGAATATGCTGAGTACCCCAGGCATGGTAGTTAGTAATTTTACTTTGCAACATATTATTAATAGTAAGATTAATTTTGTGCATGATGGAAATAATGTAGCTTCGAATTACAAAATTACAGTGAGCGATGGTTATGCTACAAGCGTTCCAGAAAGCGCTAAAATTGTTTTTAGTATTCCAGATATACAAATACCAAATATAAGTACTCTAGGAATCGTAGGAATTGCTGTGGGATCAAGCGTAGGCCTTTTAATCTTATCTGGTTTAGGTATATTTTTGTGGCGCAGATCTAAACAGCAACTGCGTTTGAGTACCAACGAAGTAGATATGGAAGATATATCTTTTGAAAATATCAAGCTAATCAAAAAAATTGGACGCGGTGGTTTTAGTGATGTGTTTTTGGGAAATTGGCAGGGAGCTGGGGTAGCAGTAAAAATTATTAATGATCTTACTGGGTTATCTCCGGAAACGTTGAAAGAATTTACTCGCGAGTTAGGAATAATGAAGCGTTTAAGACATCCTAATGTTGTACAATTTTTTGCTGGAGCTGTCGATACGCAGCGTAATAAATGCTATTTGATTATGGAATATATGCCTCTGGGAAGTTTAACAAATGTCTTAGCTGATCGTAGAACTTATCCACTTTCTTGGGAAAAGCGCATGAAGATGATGCTAGAAGCCGCAACTGGATTACAGTATTTACATAATTTGCACCCGCCGATCATCCATCGCGATATTAAAAGTTTAAACTTTTTAGTAAGCTCCGAACTGATAATCAAAATCAGCGACTTTGGTGCATCGAAGATTACACAAAACAATAGGAATACAACAACTGCTATGACTGGAACTCCACTATGGTCTGCACCAGAAACATTACAAGGTGCACCGAATACAGAAAAAAGTGACATTTTTAGCTTGGGTATGGTGTTTTGGGAAATTCTAACACGACGTTTACCTTTTGCTAACGAACCGATGGTTACTGTTATGATGGCGATTGCGATGAAAGGAAAACGCGAAACTTTGCCGGTCTGGACTCCCCCATACTTGGCTAATTTAATTTTTAATATGTGGGCTGTAGACCCAATGCAAAGACCTGATAGTATACGGGTAGTCGAAACGCTAAATCAACACAAAAACAAACAGTTAGAACTTACTGCTCAGGTTTTGGATCAATCGGATTTAGTCTCTGTAGAATCTTCTTCAGGAAGCAAAAAAGAGAAAACAAAAAATAAAAAAATGTCCCAAGGACAAGAAATGCAGGAAATAGGTCATCAACATCCATCGACATTGTTAACAGCAGCAAAACCATCACCTTTGTTTGTGGCTCCTTCTGCTTCGCTTTCGGCAGCTAGGCAGTCAGTATTGTTTGTACCAGCACCTGCTGCGAAGAATCAATCAGCAGGTAGCAGTTCTACTGCTGAAAATAAAAATCCAGTTTCTGGAAGTGGAGGTCAAGCTAACTTAAAATTATAACTGATTGATTTTAAAAGGTATGTTGTGAGCATATTTCATATAATTGCTTGCCACGCCACTGGCGTGGTAGACATGTTTGTTCAAAGAGTTAAAGATTATGTTAACACAAACATTTAAAAAATTTATACAATCTTCTTCTCATTTAGAAAAGCAAGTTCCCATAATGACTTCTAAGTATTCTGGCAATGGTTTGCATTCCTGACTTTATCGTCATACGGCACAAATCATCAAAGGTGGAGCGGCGTTGGTTGGTTTAAAGGCTATCAGAGGTATCTATTCCTTTACAAACTAGCATAAATTACCTTAGTCATATTTGTAGTTTTTTCCATTTTATACATGGAGCAACCCCTGAACTGGAATTATCTTTATGGCAGGAGCATGTATGGTAGGCACAGTGTTTTTTATTTCTATGCCGCTATAAGAAACGATTCAGAAGTGGGAGGTCTACCCTTACCCTGTTATAATCATTGGAAAGAGCGCCAATTTTATGTATGAATTTAGGTCAGCCTCAGCATGGGTTGCATTTATTCCTGTGTTGCCATAAACAAAAAGCCTAACATGATTTTGATTAGCTAGTTATCACGGTCCTTTTTAACCAGGATAACGGATGGGACTCTGTTTGATCAGCTCCTGATAAAATAGTTAATCTTTTATTGGTGCGCATAAAATTTTACTGTAATCCAAAAAAAGGTATTGTATACTAAAACTCTCCCAAGAAAGTATCATCTTGGGAATGTTAGTTTTTGATATCTTTATAAAATAAGGTTTAGTTGAGCTCGAGTTGCTTACAACCAAACATCATTTATGGGAAAGTTAATACAAAAAGTATCAACTCCACCTAAAAGAATTAAAAATTCTGAACGTCGCATCCGTGAATATTTAACCCCATCTGAAATTGAAAAATTACTCTCCGTAGCAAAACAAATTGGTCGATATGGTCAGCGCGATTCAGCGATGATACCGATGGCTTACCGACATGGGCTTAGAGTTTCAGAATTAATAGCACTAAAATGGTCGCAGATAGATTTAAAGCAGGGGCTGTTGCACGTTACCCGTCTTAAAAATGGGGCTGCAACTACGCATCCACTTTTTGGTCCAGAATTAAGAGCACTAAGAATTGTGCGCCGTGACTATCCTGAGAGTGATTACGTTTTTATGATCGAGCGCAAAACGCCAATCACTGATTCTACTTTTAGAAAAATGCTGGCTAGGGGAGGCAAAGAAGCAAAGCTAGGTGTGCTAATTCATCCTCACATGTTGCGACACTCAACTGGGTTTAAGCTTGCAAATGATAGTCAAGATACTCGTAGCATTCAGCATTACTTAGGACATAAAAATATTCAGCATACTGTTAGGTATACAGAGCTATCTCCAATCCGTTTTAAGGGCTTTTGGAAAGATTGACGTAAATTAGAGAACTATAGCAATGAACAAACAATTCTGGCTAATTCTAACCATAGCTGTGCTTAATGCAGTGGGGCTTACTATTGTTATTCCTCTGTTCCCATTCCTTCTTGGAAAGTATGTTTCCATAGAAAAAATCGCCATTTATTTAGGTATATTAGTTTCGATCTATGCTATATGTAAGTTCTTTATGGCTCCGATAATGGGTGCATTTAGTGATTATTTAGGTCGCAAACCAATTTTACTTATTAGTTTATTGGGTACCGCAGCCGGATATTTTATTCTAGGTATTGGTGGAGCACTATGGGTATTGTTTTTTGGTAGAATTATCGATGGAATTTCAGCTGGGGATATGAGCACATTATATGCTTATGTGGCAGATAGCACTAAAGGAAAAGAACGCACAAAATTCTATGGTTATCTTGGAGCAGCTAATGGTATCGGATTTATGGTCGGACCGGCAGTCGGAGGATTATTAGGTATTAAACATATTTCACTTCCTTTCTATGTCGCAGGAGGTATCTCAATTATTACTGCGCTATTAATATATTTGTTCTTACCCGAAGCTCTTGCAGAAGAGAAGCGTACAAAAAAAATAACATTCCATTCTTTTAACACATTCACACACTTTAAAGATATTCTTATTCTAAAAAAGGCACGAAAAGTTTTTATATTAGGAGTTTTTTTCTTTATCGGTCTTATTTTTTATCAGAGTAACATTTCGGTGTATTTAAAAAATGTTTTCAATTGGGGACCAGCTTATATCGGAGCATTATTTGCAGTTATAGGGTTGTGTGATATTGCCTCTCGAGCGATTTTGCTACCAAGGCTTCTGATATTTTCTGAAAGAAACGTAGGTCGTGGCGGTCTTCTTCTTATGTTAGCAGGATTTATATCCCTAGTATTAGGCGGTTATTATGCTCAAGTCCTTTTATTGTTGGTTGCGATTGTATTTATCACGCTAGGAGAAGGTTTGTTTGATCCGCCCTATAACAATATGCTTTCTCGCTCTGTAAATGAAAATAAACAAGGGCAGCTGCAAGGAGTAAATCAAAGCCTGCACTCCTTATATGAAATTTTTGGTCCGTTTGCTGCAGGGGTAATATTCCTATATAACCCAATAGCTGTTTATGTTATTGCTGCAGTATTAATATTGGCAACACTTTTATGTTTTTCAAACAATAACGTAATATCATGATATTAATAGCAAAGTGCCTAAAAGAAATTTATAGCGGCAGCCAGAACTTAGCAATATCTAAATTATGAGAGATTTATATGAATAGGATAGTATGTGAATATCATCCATCATAGGGAAAACCTAGAACATCAACAAAAAATCTTGCAAAAATTTTTGACCTAATTTGGTAGGATAAAAGAGGTATTTTTCTATCTGGCAAAAACCGATTTTTTCTGCTTTAGCCAAGGTTTTGCTTATAGAACTAAAAGGCAAGTTAGTCCTTGAACTAAATAATTTCTTGGAGATAGGTTGATTTACTAAACGCAGGGCGTTCAACATAAATTCCAGCGGCAGCTGATCTTGGGTGATTTTTTGACTAGAAGTTTTGAAGTCTGAAGTTTTTACATAGCGAACAACCGTCTTTTTAGCCAAATCTGTCACTTTTCCATGTGCTCCTGGACCAAGAGCCAAATAATCGCCAAAAAGCCAATAGTTTAAGTTATGCTGGCTTTGATAGCCTTTTTGGCTGTAAGCGGAAATCTCGTATTGAATAAAACCATATTTTGCTAAAAGTTCCCTGCCCTGCTCTTCGATTTTGGCTATCAAATCTTCGCAAGGTAAATTAGACGGCGGAGTTTTATGAAACGCTGTATTTTGCTCAATTGTAAGCTGATACCAAGAAATATGTTGAACACCCAAAGAAATTGCCTTTTTTAAATCCAAAAGAGCATTGGCTAAAGTTTGCCCAGGTAAGCCATACATCAAGTCACAATTAATATTTTGGAAGCCATTTTTTTGTAAGATTTTTATAGCATCGATAGCTTCTTGGCTGCTGTGAATTCTACCTAGAACTTTTAGTTTTTCATCTTGAAAACTTTGTACACCTACAGAAATGCGATTAATGCCCATCTCGCGCCAGACCTGCATTTTAGATGGATCCAAAGTTCCGGGATTAACTTCCAGTGTAATTTCTATATTTTGCAGATTTGCAGAGTTAGATTTTTTAATTTCAGAAAACAAAGAAGCGAAAATTTCAGGATCAGCCAAGCTAGGCGTGCCACCGCCAAAATAAATGGTTTGTAAGGTTCTACCTTGCAACCAAGATTTATCATTCGACCAGTCTTTTAGTAAAGAATTTGTATATCTCTTAAAATTAACTTTTTGCGATATAGGAAAAGATAAAAAATCACAATAAGGACATTTTTTTAGGCACCAAGGAAAATGGACGTAGAGGCTGATGCGAGGGGAATAATTCACAATTTTCCGCTTTATCTTACAATACCGCGTTTACTCTTTTTCAGCATCTCAATCATACCAGCTACCTCAGGACATTTTGGTAGCATGGCTTCGAGCTTTGGCAAGGCTTGTTTAACGGTCAAATCTTGGCGGAAAATAATCCGGTACGCATTTTTGAGATGTTGCAATGTTTCTTTGCCAAAGCCATTGCGTTTTAGACCAATTAAATTTAAGCCATAAGTTTTGACTTGCTCATGAAAACCAGAAACCAAAACGTAAGGCAAAACGTCTTTTAAAATGCCAGTTTCACCAGCAACAAAGCAATAATCGCCCAAAGAACAGAACTGCAAAACCACAACCATACCGCCTAAGACAACATGGTTTCCGACAGTAACATGGCCAGCTAAGGTAGCGTTGTTAGCAAAAGTAACGTCATTTCCTACAACGCAATCGTGTGCAATGTGCACGTAAGCCATCAAAAAGTTATTATTTCCAATTTTGGTGTAACCGTGACCTTGTTTGGTACCGCGATGAATAGAGCAATATTCGCGTATCACATTGTTGTCACCAATTTCTAAAGAAGTATCTTCTCCCGCATATTGTTTATGTTGTGGGTCAGCGCCAACAGATGCAAATTGAAAAATTTTATTGTTTTTTCCTATGCTAGTGCGACCTTGAATTACCACATGTGGCCCAACGACGGTGTTCGCGCCAATCGTAACATCTTTGCCTATGAAACTATACGCGCCAATAGAAGCATTATCTGCAATATTGGCCCCTTCTTCTATGATTGCAGTTTTATCTATCACTTTAGCGCTCCTTTAGCCAACATTAATTGTACGGAGCAAGCCAGCTCACCATCTACTTTAGCTTCCGCGCTATACAACCAAACGTCCATGCGACGGCGTTTCAGTGTAGAATGTAGATGCAACTGATCACCAGGCATTACTACGCGTTTAAAGCGTGTTTCATCCGCTCCAGCTAAAAAGAACCAGTTTTCTGGATCTGGTTTTGTGTTTGTAGTTAAAAAGGAAAGAATTCCAGAAATTTGAGCAAGAGCTTCGATCTGCAAAACACCAGGCATAATTGGTCTTTCAGGGAAATGGCCAGTGAAGCAAGGCTCGTTAACTGTGATATTTTTGAAGCCATGGATAGACTTACCCGGCTCATAGTCCAAAATTTTATCTACCATCAAAAAAGGAAAACGATGTGGCAAATACGTCATGATAGTGTTTATGTTTAATTCCTGAGACATTGGTACCTCGCTGTCTGTTTTAATTTAGCATATTGACTCATTAGTTATGCGCATTTTACCGGAGTTTTTAAGATTAACAAATTTTGAGAATGAATTGTTATTCAGAAAAGTAATAGATTTGTATTTCAAAATGTAACTTGTTGATAAATAACAAAATCACGTAGACATGTTTTTCGATCCCTCCCCCACCCACTTTCAGTGTAACCTCCAAAATATCACTTCGCAATACCGTGCTTTTTACGGTATTGACAAAAGTGACAAGCAATACTGATACATTTATAATTCATCATCCATAATTCATAATTTTACTAAGGACGTCACCATGAAAAAAAATATCTTCACCCACGATGAATCTCCGATAAAAACTGTAGAGCCAGTTCGTACTGGACTTAGTACTGAAATTATCCGGCAAGCTTTTTTGGATAATCTTACTTACATACAAGGAAAGTTTTCTCCCATAGCCACAAAACACGATTATTACACCGCCCTCGCCTACACAGTGCGCGATCGTCTTATGGATTCCTGGACTAAGACAGCGCATACTTATTTTCAAAAAGCTACGCGAACAATTTGTTATTTGTCTGCAGAATTTCTTTTAGGTCCGCAATTACATAACAATATCGAATGTCTTGGAATTGAAGCAGAGGTTCGTCAAGCTGTAGACAGTGTGGGTTTAGATCTGGATGAACTTATTGATGGTGAACCAGAACCTGGCTTAGGTAATGGTGGTTTGGGGCGTTTGGCAGCATGTTACATGGATTCTTTGGCGACTTTGCAAATTGCTGCTATTGGCTATGGTATTCGCTATGAATTTGGTATTTTTAATCAAGAAATTCGCGATGGTTGGCAAGTTGAATCTACCGATAAGTGGCTTCGTTATGGTAATCCATGGGAAATTCCGCGGCCAGAAGTTGCCTTTGATATTAAGTTGGGAGGACGCACTGAGAAATTTTTTGATTGCCAAGGTCGTTATCAAGAAAAGTGGATTCCATCCAAAGTAGTAAAAAGCGTTGCCTATGATATGCCAATTATTGGCTATAAAGCTAAGACTGCCAACATGTTGCGCCTTTGGAAGGCAGAAGCCAGCGAATCTTTCGACTTTCAGGCTTTCAACGTTGGAGATTATTATGGAGCTGTACAAGAAAAAATTTCTTCAGAAAACTTAACCAAAGTCCTCTACCCCAACGATGAACCTTTGGCTGGACGCCGTCTGCGCCTGGAACAACAATATTTCTTTGTGTCTAGTTCTCTACAAGACATGATTCGTATTTATCGCCAACGCGAACTTAATCTAGAAAAATTTCATGAAAAATATGCTATTCAGCTTAACGATACTCATCCCTCCATTGCTGTGGCTGAGCTGATGCGTTTATTTGTGGATGATCATCAAATGGAGTGGGATAACGCTTGGGCAGTTGTAAGTAAAACTTTTTGCTATACAAATCACACCCTGCTTCCTGAGGCATTAGAAAAATGGTCGGTGTCTTTATTTAGCAGCGTATTACCTCGTCATCTAGAAATTATTTTAGAAATAAACCGGCGTTTCCTGGAGCAAATTCGGGCAAGCTATCCCGGCGAAGAAGAGTTAGTTCGAAGTCTTTCTTTGATAGATGAAAGTGGTGAGAGATCTGTGCGAATGGCAAATTTAGCTTGTGTTGGTAGCTATGCAATAAACGGTGTTTCTGCTTTACACAGTGAACTTTTAAAAGAATTGGTTTTACACGATTTTGCGCGCATTTGGCCACACAAATTTAGCAATAAAACAAATGGCGTAACACCACGTCGTTTCTTGCTTTGTTGCAATCCAGAACTAGCCAATCTTATAACGCTTAGTATTGGTGATGAATGGATTACTGATCTAGACTATTTACATCATCTAGAGAAATTTATTGATAAGCCGGAGTTTCAAAAAGCTTGGCAAGATATTAAATTAAGCAACAAGAAGAAACTAGCAAATATAATTAAAAACCGGTTAGGAATTGAGGTTAACCCTAATTCCCTGTTTGATATTCAAGCTAAACGTATCCACGAATACAAACGTCAACACTTGAATATTATCCATGTTGTTGCTCTTTATAATTATTTGCGCAATAACCCTAAGGCTCAGTTTACGCCGCGTACCATAATTTTTGCCGGCAAAGCAGCTCCTGGCTATTACATGGCAAAATTAATTATTAAACTTATCAATCAAGTTGCATCTGTTGTAAACAACGATCAGCTTGTGGAAGACAGATTGAAAGTTGTCTTTTTGCCTAATTACAATGTGAAAAACGCAGAGCACATATACCCTGCCGCCGATCTTTCTGAACAAATTTCTACTGCTGGTAAAGAAGCTTCTGGTACTGGTAATATGAAATTTGCTTTAAACGGTGCTTTAACTATAGGCACGCTTGATGGCGCTAATGTTGAAATACGTGAAGAAGTTGGAGCAGAAAATTTCTTTCTCTTTGGACTTAAGGCTAACGAAGTTATGGAGCTAAAAAACAAAGGCTATAATCCAGGCGATTTTATCGATAAAAGTCTGGAACTTCGTGCTGCCATTGGGTTAATTACATCTGGACATTTCTCGCCAGATAACAAAGATTTATTCAAACCCTTAATTGATTCAATTTTATATCACGATGAATACCTACTTTGCGCTGATTTCGAAGATTATATTAATTGTCAGAAAAGAGTAAGCGCTCTTTATCGCGACCAAACCGCTTGGACCAAAATGTCGATTATAAATACCGCCCGCATGGGTAAGTTCTCTTCTGACCGCGCCATTCGCGAATATTGCCAAGATATTTGGCATATTAATCCGGTGGAGGTTGAGGGGTAGTTATTATGAAATATATATTTTAAACATCAATAATTATGCTAAGTTGCTCCACATCTCAATCCTCTAGTTCTACTAATAGCACCACTGATGAGAACTCCCCTCAGTATTGGGATATTACTTTAAGAAAATTGCCTGTCCTTGACGGCATGGCTATAGAACTGAAAAAACACCTAGGACCATCTGATTTTTTTGCCGATACTGCCTTAATTAGTGTTCAACACACCTTGCCTACTACGTTTAGACTATTTCAAAAGTTAATAGAACTGGGAATGAGTCAAACAAATATTTTTACTTTAGGAAAAATATATTCTGAATCACCGGAGGGAGTTAAATCTATAAGGGCTTTGCTTATCAATCACTTCCAACAACACAGTCACGATCAGAAACGATTAACTGGAGGAAAGTTTTCCGAAATTTTTAGCGAAGCTGTGGAAGATTTGACTGTAGCATTTGCAAAACATATTCATGATAAAAACATTGGAAACATTATCATCCTAGATGATGGGGGTGTACTAATAAAAAGCATAATTACAAATATTAGTAGTTTTGTTGATAAAAGAATTGCGGCGGTTGAACAAACGACGGCTGGAATACGCGATATAATACAAGAATTTGTGGAACCGTCTGTGGGAAATATATCCAGCAGACTACATTTCCCTGTCGTTATGGTAGCTCCTTCTGCTGCTAAAAAAACGTTTGAGCCAGAATTTATCGGTGAAGCAGCGCTGAAAAGCATTAGGCGTGTATTTCCAGAATTGGCAGATCCATCTCATCCAGCAATCTCAATAGGCATTGTGGGTCTTGGAAGTATTGGTATGTCGATCGTTCATGAGGTAAAACGCCTTAACGCGACACGACCCAACAAACACAAACTTTTTGGCTATGATAAAAGCGATTTAAGACTAGCTAATCTTAGCCCCGATTTAGAAATCACAATTTGTGAAAACTTTAACAATTTAATTAAAGATACGGACGTTGTGTTCGGCGCCTCTGGCAATGATGTTACTGCCAGCGAGCTTACGAAAATAATTGCTACACTAAGAAGTAAAGAAAAACCTACAAAACTAGTCAGCTGTTCTTCGGAAAACAAGGAATTTTACAGCTTAATCTACGAGTGTTTCACTTTAGCTAGGTATACTCCCCCTTGGCAAAATGATACTCTACCAAACTTAGCATTTAAAATTGGCACACACGAAGTTACTGTCTTTCGATCTGGATACCCTATTAACTTTCTGCCCCCTCATTACTCAGTAGAAGAGGAAGCGGAAAAGATCCAATCTGTATTAGGTTGTTTATTCGGTGCTTTGATACAAGCTAGGTTATTAGCAACACCACCCAATTCAGGGGGACAAAATGACGTTCATCGTTTATGGCCGATTTTTCAACAGTTAGCCATTACGCTTTGGTTCAAACCCCAGCAAGATGTTAAGAACGACCCGATTGATCTGTCAACACATTATCCCTTGGAGGTAATAAGGATATTTACTGATCTTGCAATGATTGAAAGGATGTCTGGTTATGTGTACCAACGTGGTGAAAATATTGACGTTTTGTACGGTAGAAAAGCATTAGAAGAGACTAAAAAGGTCACAACATCTAACTTAGTAAGCAACACTGCTACAAGTACCGCTCCCCCGACACTAGGACAACAGAGCATGGGATATTGTCCCAACTTCTTGCTGAACATTAAGCCAGAACCAATGCCGATATGGCTATATAGCAAAAACCGTTTTCAGTTGTTACGAGGTTTGCGAAATCACGCAACGGTGAAACGCGAGATTCCTCGTATTTTTTCTGACTTAACCAACCGTACTGAAATAAAAGACCTAGATGCATTTACCTTTAATCTGTATAGCCATAACTTACACAGTGATGTAACACTAGTTGGTCTATTTAACTTGGAGGGTAGTCTTTCTTCGCGTTTTGTGCTTCTTGATGGAAATCCAGGTGTTGGTAAGACCAGATTTTGTGAATATCTTTATTTAAATTGGGCAAAAGAAAAAACTATCCTTAGTCCTACTTTTACATTTGCATTTCACATTGAGCTTAGGAAACTTCGTTCAGGAATAACTTCTCAAACTAACCTGTTAAATATTATTTACAATTATTATATTGATCTAAAAGATCCAAGCGTTGATTTTAGCGCTTCCTGCGGCGGTTACGAAAACTTTAGAGACTTTGTCAGCTATGGCCATCAAAATATTTTGCTTATTCTAGATGGATGTGACGAAGTTGATTTGTCCCACCTACCAGCTTTTACAGAAGAACTGCTTCGAAATGAGCGATATTACGTTGTGTTCACAGCTAGGCCAAATAAATTTCCAAAATATTATTTGGGCTTACCAAACGTCCACATTATAACAAACATCGGTTTTAACGAGAAGGATATCGAACCGAATATTGCGAAATTTTTCGACAATAAATCAACTCGAGAAAGAAATGAAATAACATCCATCCTAAGGCAAAATTCTCAACTTACCGCCTTGGCTAAAATACCACTAAATTTGGAACTGCTTTGTCTCGTTTGGGTTAACACACGTTGTTTTAGTTCGTTCGCCGGATCAAAACCGATAACACTCTGGAAGTTATATCGAAAAATATTTAAAAGTATTTGGAATAGATATCAAAGTAGTCCCATAGTTTTAGAGTCCTTGGTAAGCAAATATCACGATCTTATTAAGCGAGTTGCCATCGAAAACTTGGCTAATTCGGCAGCTTTTGATTTACCAGGTTGTAACGCAAAGGAAATCGAAACTATTCCATCCATCGGCTTTCTAGTATGTGATGATGTGAGTAGGACACGTTTTAAATTTATTCATGAAACATTTAAGTACTATTTTGTCGCCGATTTTTTAATTAGCGAATTAACATGGGTAAGTTTACCTGCGATAACCCATTGCTTTAATAGGGTTCTTCTTAGAAATTATCCCATGATTATTCAATTTTTTGCTGAATATATTTCAGATAACCATGACAAGAAAAAGTATCTTTTTAAGGTAGTCTTGGCTTCTAGGAAAAATCCAGATTTGTCCGTTGCCGCGTCAAATGCAATATCAATACTAGCAGCAGCTAAATTCTCATTTTCCAATAAAGATCTATCTAACATACACGTTCCCAATGCGGATTTAACCGGAGCGGTATTTTTTCGTACCAACTTGAAAGGTGCAAATTTATTAGGGTGCATACTGACCAATGCTTGTTTTGCGGAAGCTATGTTAGAAAATGCTGTTCTTGAAAAGATAATCGATGATTTCCCACACCCATGCTACAATTATTCGTTAATTGCTTATGTTCCACGCAATCACAGCCATAGCACTTTATTAGTTACTGCAACTAAAGAAGTTTCAGTCTTAGACACAAATACTTGGAAAGAAACAATTCCATACCAGCCAATACCAGCGCAGTTTGAAAGCAAAAAACCAACTATATCTGCTATTGCGATAAGTCACAATGGTAACTTTATTTGCATTGGTTATGAAAATGGGGAGGTAGCAATTCGTCTTGTTAAAGCACCATATGAAAAGGCTATAGTGTCTAAGGATCCGATACACGCTTCGAAAATTCAAAATGTTATGTTTAATAATGATGATGTGCATATCGTTTTATGCAATCAAAATCTTGTTGCTGTATTAGAACTATATACCCTAAATACATTGCGAGTTATAAAAACACATCATTCAAGAGAAGCAATAACTGCTCTAGTTTCAGATCCTAATTCCCCAAGATTAGCCATCTGTTATGACGACAGAACAATAAGCATTTTCAGCGAAAATTTAGAAGAAATAGAAAGAAAAACAATCTTAGTAAAAAATCTAGTAAACTCAATCTGTTTTTCCAAGACCGGTAGAGAATTGCTTGTTAATACTACAGATGGCAAGATTTATTTTTACGATTTACTATCAAAAAAGGAACTAAAAGCGTTGGATTATTCAGACACTATTTCAGCTCATCACGAGGCCGTGTTTAGTCCAAGCATAAGATTTTTAGCAGTATCCGATCTTTCAACTAATGCAATAGCACTAATATCGATCAATGATGGAAAAGTGTTAAATGTTTTTCATCGTGGCAGTGGTTTCGAGTTTACCGCTTTTGGACATAGTATTGCATTTTCTCCGGATGAAAGATACTTATCGGCTGTTTTTGGACAGAGGTTTATTAAGTCTTGGCAGTTGTATGAACAATACTCATGTGATGTAGTTAGATCTATATCGCAGGTTTTCTTGGATAGTAATACCTTAAATTTGCACATGTTAGATATACATTCTCACACTTTAATTATCTTTAATGTAAAAACTCATCAAATAGTAAAGTCTAGTTACTTACCAACAAAAATGAGATGTTCAACGTTTGATTTTAGAGATAATTCTTTATGGTTTTTGGCAGAAAATGGGATCCCACATAAAACTACACTGTTGCAAGAGCATTGCGAAGGTGTCCCTATAAATGTTGGCCAAGCTAACTCATTAAAATATAAATTTGATCCAACTTACCACTTTCTGGTTACCATCGATCAAAACGTCGTTAGAGTATTTAATATAAGCACTGGAGAACAAACTGGAAGTCTTGTTCCATTTAATAAAAATATTCTATTTAATTGTGTAGAGTTTATTCCTAATACATTGCATGTATGTATTGCCTGTGAGCACGAGATTTTCTTTGTAGAGTTATCATCTAGCAAATTAATTCACTCTATTGACACTATTTATGAACAATATGACCATGTTGCATTAAGTTGTATAAAATTTAGTAATTCAGGCAAATATTTAGCTGCTGCTAAAAGTAATGGGGCAATAATGTTATTTCATGGGATGACATCTAACCCCATGCCAACACAAATTAAAGGATTTGTACAGGAAACATGTCTAGCTTATTATCGCAACATCTTTGCCCTAGAATTTAATAACCAGGAAACACTTTTAGTTTCGCTAGGCGATAGCTTCAAAAGTCCTTTGGTCGTATGGAATGTACAGCAATGTGTTCCCATATATGCTTTAAGTTCAAATATTGGTGCTAATTATTTTGTAGAAAGTAAATATACTTCTTTACAGTTTAGCGCCGATGACAGACGATTGATTGTTGCCTGTAGTAATAGCCCTGTGGAAGTCTGGAAATTTCCAAGCACTACCCATCTTTCTGCCCCATTTTTGAAAACAGTTATTTTTGGTGATTCTTCTATTCCATCGTCTACTCAAACTAGGTCACATCTTGATTTACAACAAGCACTGAAAACAATGTTTATGGGCATAGGAGCATCTTCTATGTTATCAGCACTACATACATCCCAGACAACGCAATACAACCTAGATATCATCGCTAAATTATTTGGATACTCTCCTGGAAATAGTCCTTTCATCTATTATGTTTTTGGTAAAAATCCTTCCTATTCTTTTAGCGAAGAATTCAAGCTGTTAAAAACGATAGCTGAAAATGCAAAATTACCGGCTTTTTTTATCTCAAATACTATTACAGAGAAACCAGATCACTTTATTACTGGTTATTTCTTCGGCAGCGGATTAATAATCATAGATCCATATGGTACTCCAGTCAGTAAGCCTTTTTATGACAAAATATCTGGCCTTCAGCAAACGTGTGGACCACTTAGTATTTATATATCGAACACAAAAGTATTATCTAGTTCCATGGCGTTGCATGCATCTTGTGTAATGTGCGTCGAAATCTTGCATAAATTAAATATGCAAGAAAATGCTTTGTCCTTTCCATTTAATTCAAATTGTATTGAAACGCAATATGGTTTGTCATATATTTCTTTCGATATTACAAAAACTCCGCTCTTGGAAATGACCGTTCCAATGGATACTCAGGTTGAAAGATTGAAGAGAGAGCAATTAGGAAGCATGGAACGTTCTACTATTATAAAGAATGGTGTTTCTTTTGCTTCCAATGCACGGCATGAAGAGTTTTCTGTCGGTTTCGACACCGATGAGCACTTACTGGTTAAAGACATGTTTCAGCATAAACACCTATACAACCAAGAACTACAGAATTGGGAACTTAAAAATCGCCCAGAATTTATACGAATCAAAAATAGGGCTGTTCGTTATCAAAAAATTCCAGTTCCATTTACTATTGGTCTCTTGTATCGTTCTAGTGGTTTTTTTAGCTCTTCTCATCCCATAGCATCAAGTTCTAGCACCGCTACAAATATTCAATCTATGTCAGCTCCAAGTTCTAGCAACAGTTCATCTTCCCCTCCACACTCGGAGGAGGATGTGGAATTGCAATTAGCATTGCAACTTTCACTTCTAGAAAAATAGGCAGCTAGTGCTCTAAAGATTTTTAGTATAGAATTTTCGACCTCGAACCCTAGTCAGTTACAAATAATCGCCCTTCTCTATCACAAGAAAAACGTAGTCCCATGCGTAATAATTTAGGAATCAATTCTGATTTGCCTTGACAATTAAGTTTCATTTTCAATGTGTCTAAACGTGATTCCACGGTTCGTTTCGATAGGTATAACTTGCGTGATATTTCATTAGCTGACTTCCCTTGGAATAAATACAAAATGCAGTCTATGTCACGCTTGGACAAGGATAGTTCAGAAGTTTTGTTTTCAAAAAAATATTTTTCTACCCCAGTTTCACAAACAAATTGAGAGCGTTTTTCATTTTGCCAAATTGCCTCGTCGTATATGGCTTTCAAATCCCTGGTCAACTCATTTTGGGTTTGGGGTGTTTTTAATTTCTGTTTCACTGCTTTATCTATTAACTTTTTTGCAGTATTGCGAAAATAAAGGATAAACCTGTCCAATAAATCTAAATTGCTAATGTAAAAGTTAATAAGCATAAAGTTGTTTAGCGTGCTACCAAAATAAAAAAATTCACAACAATCATGATGCTTCTTAATCAAAGTAATACCATGGTCAATTCCGAAATTACTTTTGGCTTCATAGAAAACCTCTTGTTTTGGGATAGTACACCAAAGTATGTACCCAGATTTGTACAGCGCCTGATTCCCTTCAAACATGGCTGAGGCATATTTCTGTTTGTTGTAAAAATAATCCGTCCAATATGCATTATTGCATAAATTAATATGGGAGCCATCCTTAAAGGATTTGGTGTAGACAAAATGATTAATGCCAAATTTTTTCAATGGGTGGCATATTTGATCGACTTCGTTCGCGCTAGTTAAAAATATGTGTTTATTAGGCAATACAATTTTTGAACTCATAGAAAAGAGCTATAACTATAAACGTTTTCAACAATACATAATGGTTCTAATAATCCCCTATTGTAACAAAAATTCCGTATAAAATACGGTATTTTTTGAATAGCCATGAATGCTAGCATTTAGGCACTAAAATTAATCAATTTTTCTCAAGGAGAAGCATATGTTTTGCAACAACCCACAAAAAACAAACGCCACACCAGTAATTACTAGCAATAACTCCGGCCATTTAACTGGAGCGGGAGTTTTTGCAAGTCACAGTGGTCAATCAACTACCGTAAACGGTGGTTTTTTCAAAAGCCAAGGCGGTACAAGCTTTTCAGGAGGAGTTGAAAAAGCTTTTTCGCCATCAACTAGTTTTGGGGCGCAAGGTTCTATCAATACCCAAGGACGTGGTAGTTTTTCAGTAAACCTAAGTTTTAAATACTAGGAAGTGAAAAAATAATATTCATTATTAATCATACAGTTGAGAGAAGTATAAATATGACACAACACATTCCAACTATACTTAAAACCGCAGTTTCCACAGGTATTAGCATATTTGAAACACATCATAACGCTAGAGCACGCAGAATGGAACTAGAGAATAGAAGAATAGAAATTATCGGAATAGCGATAGCAAGTATCATAACTGCTTCGGCGCCCCTTGTTGTAACAATTCTTGGTAATAGAAGAGAACGAGCTGCAGAACAAGAACAGCCGCAACAACCTCAAGCGGAAGCAGTACAACCAGTAGCAGCTTTGCCAGAACAAATAAGAGAACCGAGACAACCGTTAGTAAATCAAAATGCACAAGAACAAATAGATGACTTAAATGCAGAGATAGATGACCTGAGAAGACAATTACAGCAACAACCGAGGATTATAAGACCTTTAGAACGGGAAGAGTTTCATCCGCCTATACAATTTATCTTCTTTCCCGGTGAAAGACAACAGCCAAGGCACTATGGCAACGTGGCGGAACAACAGCAACAACCACACGTCCTAAATCTACAGCTGCATCTGAACTAATATTATTTTTTTAATTCGCACAATTTTATAGAGGATTTTTTTATGCCAAGACATGTACAAACACCAAGTCGAGCGTCCATACTTACAACCGCTAGTACAGCAATATGGAGCACGATTAGGTATGGAGCACGCAATGTTGTAACCAGGGAAAACATACAAGCGGTACTTGCTCAGGCGGCTCTAAATTTTGGGACAGAATGGGCAAGGGAAAGGTTATCTAGATCTCACAGACAAGGAAACCCTCCTCCACCAGCGCCAATTCCACAACCAGCAGCGCCCCCACCACCGCCAATAGTTCCACCAGTAGTAGCTCAGCTACCGCAAGCAGTTCCAAATCCGGCACAAGCGCAAAGAATGGAACGGCTAGAAACGATAACACAATTGCAACGGCAACAAATACAAGCACAGCAACAACACATACAAGAACTAGAAGAAGAAAACCAAAGAATTCAATCTCTCAGAAGTAATACAAGTACGAGCACTAGTAACCAAACTGTTGTTCAAGAAATAAGAACTGGCTCTTCGTCTAGTTCATCAACATCTGCCATTTTCTTTGCACCTAAACCCACACCATTTAGCGGCCGTACACTATTTGACCTAAAAAATAAATTAGTGGAAGAGTTGGGATTGAATTATAGCAACGATATAAGAAATGGCACTAGGGTTGAGCAATTACTGCTTGACATGGCTAACATACATAGTAGACAACCACAATCGTACAACCAACAAAATCCAGCACGTTATGAGAAACAGCCTGCCATACTCCTTCATTTGCAGCTCGATAAAAACGAATACAATCAATTTATAGATTATTACAACAGCAAGTTCCCTGGCTTTTTGTCTCTATCTGGGTGCCATTTTAATGAGAGAGAACTATCAAGTGTACAAATGAATACGGAAATATTTAAAGAAAAAGTAATACCAAGTCTTGCAGAGTACAAGACACACAGATTGGTTCAACCATTTCAAATCACCAATACAACAAACTAATTTTCAAGTCAAAACAGTGAGGAACTTCAAAATGTACAACAATAATAAAAAAGAACACAGCAGTTTTTTTCAAACAACAAAAGAAACAGTTGGTCATATAGTACCTCATGCGTTGGAGCATGCCGCGTGGGAAGGTGCTGCTCACGTAGCCAAGCAAACTTTAGGAAACACTGCTTCTAAAGTTGTAAGTGGTTTGGGAACTGCGTCCTCTCTTCTTTTTCATGTGGGAACTCTCAATGAAAACGAGCCCAAGTTTCTACCAGAACAGAAAGAAGCTTTTTCTAAGGCTGCAAAAAAATATCAAGAAGATGAATTTCGCAAATTGTCACCACAAGCACAGGCTATGATTAATAATTTGCCTGGCAGTGCTACAAATCCATCAACCTTTGCAGAAAGCCAAATCAAAATGGCTTTGAGTAAGAAATAAGAACAAACTGGAGATTAAGTATGTCGTTTGATGCATCCAAAAACTTAACTAATAATATCAAAAACACAGAGGCAAAATGGGGAAACAGAGGGAAAGCAACAGGCGCAACCAGTTGTGCTGCATTGGCGGTTGGAGGTCTTTTATTAATGTCTAATCCCCCAGGTTGGGCAGCATGCGCAGCTATTGTTTCAGGAAGTGTTCTCTTCGGTTACAAAGCTGGCGAAAAAGTTGGATCTGAAATAGCTCAAGAAATTAATGAACCAAAGAAAGAACTTCTAGAAAAATACAAAGAAGTTGAAGCGGAGAAAGAGAAGTTCATCAGCTTGAACTCTGAGCTACAAAGAACATTAGAACAAACACGTCAAGATTGTCGTATTATGAGAGAGGAACAAGAAGCTCTGAGGCGTGAATTTGCAGCAACTAGAGAATCCTTGGGAAAAGAAAAGACTATCTTGCAGCAACAAATACGAAGCATAGAAATAGATAGGCAGTGTTCTATTACTTTAGAAAACATGAAAGATCCAGTACAGTTGTCTAGTGGGTTTTCATACGAGAGATCGGCTATTGTAGAGTTATATATGAAGACACGTGATTTAAATGATAATTTTAAGTGTCCTCTTTCAGGAAAACTGGTGCATGGTAATCCAGCTAATTTGGAAACAAATATCGCATTACGTAATATATTGCAGGATTTAAGTAGATCATCGCAGCCCCCCAATCATAATGCAGCAGCTTCAGCCACAGAAACTCCAAATCCTTCTACTCAACCAACTTTAAGACAGCGTCCATCATCGTTAGGAACTGGTTCTTCTAGTAGTATGTTCCCTCCAGCAACACATACGCCGCCTGCTATGAATACAAATACGCCAACTCAATCAAATCAAAGACTAGCATCTACGAATTAACAAAAATAAGGTTAAAAAATGTGTAAATTTGAAAAAACCATAAGAATACTTAGCGCGGGAGCGGCAGGAATAGCTGGAATGATAGCTACCCTGTTATTATCATCAGAAAAAGCAGACAGATGTCTTACTAACCTTTGTCTAGTAGGATTGCTTTCTTATATCATAACCGACAATGGACTAAATTTTTTTGTTTCAGATCTACATGTTAAGGGTAGAAATGATCCTACAGCGCAGCAAATTATGGCTACAACTGAACAGATGAAGAGAGATGTCCAACTGTTACGGAGACAATTCTTAACTATACCTTCGTTAGCACCAACGCTATTTTCTAATAAAACTGCAGATCCTTATGGGTTAGTAAATAAAATAGAAAGTTTGGCCTCTATACTAGAAAACCGAGGAAAAATTGACGAATTACCAAAAGATATTTTCTGCCCAATAAATATGACCGTCATGAAAGATCCAGTGCAAACCAGCAGTGGACATTCTTATGAAAGAAGTGCATTGCAAAGCTACTACTGTGCAGGTGGTATGAGTTGTCCAATGAATAGAAGCTTACCTTTGGAAAATCCAAGAACCTTGCCAACTAATCTAGCATTGCAAATACGAATTCACGCCATACTGCAAGAAAAATTAAAAAACACGTCTTCTACCCCAAAAGACCCAGTTCAAGTTAGTAAGCACAGTCTAACTCAATGATTTTTTTGGTCACTTACGCAGCAAATCATTGAGCTTTTTTATATCTTCTGGAATTGGAGATTTAAACTCAACTCTTTTAGCAGTACTTGGATGTTTAAAGCTTAAGCGGCAAGCATGAAGAGCTTGGCGTGGAAAGGAACGGAGGGTTTCTCTCAATTCAGCACTTGCGCCAGGTGGCAATTTCATTCTACCACCGTAAGTTTTGTCACCAACGATTGGATAGCCAATGTGAGCTAAGTGCACGCGAATTTGATGAGTTCGGCCAGTTTCGAGCTGCAATTTTACGCGCGTATGGGCTGGAAATCTTTCTAAAACACGATAATGCGTTACGGCTTCTTTAGCATCATCAGTATTCTCTAAAACAGCCATTTGAAGGCGTTTATGCGGATTTCGACCTATAGGTGCATCTACCGTACCACCTGCAGTCATAACCCCCACTACAATAGCCTCATATTCGCGTTCAATATTGTGATCTTTTAGAAGGCGTGTAAGTTTGGTGTGCGATTCTAAATTACGTGCCACCAACAAAAGCCCAGAAGTGTCTTTATCCAAACGGTGAATAATGCCGGCGCGTGGTACATTAGATAATTCGGGTGCATAGTAAAGCAAAGCATTTAATAAAGTATTATCATAGTTGCCATGTGCTGGATGCACTACTAATCCAATCGGTTTATTTATGACTAAAATGTCAGCATCTTCGTAGATAATATCTAATTTTAGTTCTTGCGCTTGCCAATTCTCTTTGGATGTAATATTGGCGTTGATTTCTATTTTTTGTCCAAGAACAACTTTTTCGCGCTGGGCAGATGTTTTTCCATCAACTTTAAGCTCACCCGATTTAATCCATTCCTGCAAACGCGTACGAGAATAGTCAGGAAAAAGAATACTTACAGCTTGATCTAAGCGTTTTCCCGCTAAATTTTCAGTGATTTCAGATTTAAGTGTAATAGTTTGCATAAAAGCTACAAACTGACCGGTTTAAGGTCGATTTCACTGCCAAAAAACATACGGGCGCTACTCTCAAAAGATGGTGTGTAATCTGAAATGTAAAAAGTGCGTTTTGGCGCGCTATTAATATTTAATAAGTTCTTCTCTTGTAGAAGTTCTTTTGCGGCTTCTGCGACTATTTTAGATGCGTCGATTACCTCAACTTTTTGTTGATAGAAATTATGAATTTTATTTTTGATAAGCGGATAATGCGTACAAGAAAGCAGAAGTGCATCAATAGAGCTAAAGTCCTCCCCTCTTAAATAAATAGGTAATATTTCCTCGATAACTTTATGTTCGTAAAAGCCTTCTTCAATAGCCATGGTAATAAGCGGAGTTGCCCTAGAAGCTAGTTTAATTGTTGAATTTAACTCTTTGATTTTTTTATGATAAATATTGGATCCTACCGTAAGTTTGGTTCCAATTAAACCAATATTTTTTCCGCTGTAATTCTTTACTATAAACTGCACCGATGGATCAATAACGTTAAGCAATAAAACTTGATTATTTAACTCGGATTTTAACGTTTCATAGGCTGCCGCTGAAGCTGAATTACAAGCTATTAAAATCATTTTGCAATTTTGTTTAAGTAGCCATTTGGCGATTTGGCGAGAGTAATTTAGGATAGCTTCTTGCGATTTATCGCCGTACGGAAAATGAACCGTATCGCCAAAATAAATAATATTTTCCTGCGGCAAAGCATCTATCAAAGCGTTGGCTATAGTTAAACCGCCTATACCGCTGTCAAAAATGCCAATTGGTTGAGAATTGGTTAGTTTTTGCATAAAAACATGTCTACAGGTTTTCTTTACAAATCAATGAGTTAAAATTTAAAGTTAGAATCCCTTCCCCACCCAATTCCAAAATAACACCGTTTTTCTGTTTTTGCAATACCGTAAAAAACAATAATACCATAAAAATTATAGAGTTAATGATTGATCAATGCATCTTGCATCTCTATAATGTTTTCTGTTTATTTTTTTTCGAGGGACAAAATTATGATTAAAAATATGCCCAAATTTGGAATAGTTCTTGTTTTTTGTATGACTACTTGTTTGCAAGCATGTGCAGCAACGAAAAACTCATCTGCTGCAAACAACGAGCCAACTATTACATTGTCAGCTGCAGACGATCCAGATGGCGATGGTGACAATAAAGGCTCTAATTATTTCCCTTTAATGAGAGTTCCAACGGGAAATAAAGTTTTTATTTTCGATCCTAATTTTTCTGCTTGGGCAGTTTATGATGCGGCCGGCAAGCGCGTAAATACTGGTAAAGCGTCGGGTGGTAAATTGTATTGTCCGGATGTTGGCAGAGGTTGTAAAACTATTACTGGTACCTTTAGAGTGTTTTCAAAAGGCGGGCCAGGTTGCGTGTCCTCCAAATACCCTCTTGAAACCCACGGTGGTGCACCTATGCCCTATTGTATGTTTTTCCACGCGGCTGGTTATGGCGTACACGGTTCCAACGATGTTCCGGATCATAACGCTAGCCACGGTTGCATAAGGGTTACACCTACCGTTGCCAAATGGTTGAACCAAAACTTTATGGAAATAGGCACTACAGTCTATATCCCAACTTACAATTTGAATTTGCAACACCATTACCCTTCTAGAAACTCCAAGATTAAATAATTCTCCAAAGTGTAGGTTGGGTTCGGATTGAGCTTTACTCACTCTTAACCCAACTTCTTCGTCTTCATACCTGCTTAATCTTAATCTGCTAGAATATTCTCCTAAAGTCTTTTATAAATAACTAATTAGGAGCTTTCTGATGCAATCGACAGCAGGCCAAACAAGAACTTCACAGAATTTGCTCAAAGAATATGAAGGTCTAAAGCAAGAAGAATTTTTTCAGACATTGGATGCTTTTCAGACCGCAAGGCACATCAGAAATCGTGGAATTCAAATATCCTTAGGATTATCCGCAATTTCTTTGCTTACATTTGTTGTATCGTACTTATCAGAAGCGGGAGATATAAGCAACGCAAGTACGGGCATGTCCACCGCTCTTTCCGGAATATCTGCTTTGAGTTTTGCAATGTATTATGGAGATAAAATAGATGTACTAGAAAGCGAATTAAAAGAATATTCTTTATTCTCAGACAAAAACCGTTGCAATGAATTGATCAAAAAAATCGGTGACTTAGAAAAATTATATAAAAAATTAAAAAAGCCGCAAAGCGTTACGGAACAAACGTCTTTAACACAAACCAACAGTGAGGATACGAGAGCATTTGATGCTCTGTTAGAGGAATTTAGACAAATTATAGCTAATTATGAGAGCCATACTAGCGCACTAAGCAATCAATCTATTTTTGCTCAAATAGGCGGTTCCTCTGCCACTACAACTACTCCACCAAAACCATCTCCAGAGCCACCTTCTTTGGTACTTCAGCCATCCTGAGAATAAAAAATACGTAGGAACCAGGCATGGTAGGTGACAGGCATGCCTGTCACCCTACATTTTATTAGCCTTGTTCTTTCAAAGTTTGAATCATCTTCGTGATAACACCCTTCGCATCGCCATAGACCATGCGAGTCTTGTCGTTAAAAAACAATGTGTTTTCAACACCAGCATAACCAACGCCCTTGCCACGCTTAATTACAAAAATTTGTTTAGCATGGTCGGCATTTAATATTGGCATGCCGTAGATTGGGCTGGTCTTGTCTGTACGAGCGCTTGGATTTACTACGTCATTCGCGCCGATAACAATAACAACGTCGGTACTAACAAAGTCGTTGTTAATATCTTCGATGTCATGAATATAGTCATAGGGAACGCCAGCTTCAGCCAAGAGAACATTCATGTGGCCTGGCATACGTCCTGCGACCGGATGAATAGCAAAGCGCACATCCACGCCTTTTTCGATAAGCATAGAAGCTAATTCCCATACTTTCTGCTGAGCTTGAGCTACTGCCATACCATATCCTGGAATGAATATTACGCGTTGTACATAGTTAAGCATAGTGCCAGCATCTTCCACTGTCATGGCCTTCATGTTTCCGGTAACGGCCTCACCAGTACCTGTCGCTCCAAAACGTGAGAAGAGAATGTTGCTGATAGAACGGTTCATAGCAACAGCCATAAGCTTAGTCAAAAGCGAACCGGCCGCGCCTACCACAGTACCTGCAATAATCATAGCAATGTTGTCTAACACAAAACCTTCGCAAGCCACTGCCAATCCAGTGAAAGCGTTGTAAAGTGAAATAACAACTGGCATATCGGCGCCACCAATCGGAATTGTCATCATGATACCGAATAGTAAGCTCACGCCGAAGAATGCGATAAATACTATTGGATCGTGGGTAAAGTAAAATGCTATGCCTAAAGCTATAGCAGCTAAAACCACTAAAGTATTGACTAATTGCTGACCGGGAAACCAAATAGCTTTCTTCATCCAATCGCGTAATTTGATGAATGCGAAAATACTGCCTGAAAAAGACACAGCGCCGATTAAAGCACCAGCCACAGCCAAGGCAAAGCTTGAAGCAGCTATAGTATGAGTTGGACTTTCGATAAGTTTGTAAAGCTCAACTGCTGCAATTGCTGCTGCAGCACCACCGCCCATACCATTGTAAATGGCAATCATTTCTGGCATTGCTGTCATAGCAACTTTTTTACCTGCAACCCAAGCTATGATGGAGCCGAGAAAGATTGCAGTGATAATAAGTGGCAAATTATGCATATTAGGAAACATAAATGTCACCAAAATAGCACATAACATACCGAGTCCTGCCCATTGCACACCGCTTGCGGCCGTTTTAGGCGAGCTCATTCTTTTTAAACCAACGATAAATAATACCGCGGCCAAATAATAAAAAACTTGGATTAAAATATCGCTGATATTATACATTTTGTCCCCCTTTGGCTTTGCTGGATTGGAACATTTCTAACATACGTACCGTTACTACATAACCACCAACTGCGTTTCCCGCCGCTAATAAAACAGCGATAAAGCCGATAATTTCTGCGATAACAGTGTCTGCATAACCCAAAGCAATGATTGCACCGATTAACACTAAGCCGTGAATAAAATTCGATCCCGACATAAGTGGCGTGTGCAAAATTACCGGTACCTTACTGATTACTTCGTAGCCGGTAAAAGCTGCCAGAGTAAACAAATAAATTGCTGTAAAACCGTCAATTGTCATTTTTACTTCTCCAGTTTTTACTATTTAACTATCTTACCATCACGTATAACGACAGAGCCTGAAACGACCTCATCGTTCCAATCTAAATTTAGCTTATTCTCTTTGATGATTAAGTTAAGCAAATTTAAGATATTACGTGCATACATTTCGCTAGCAGGGTTTGCTAACGAACTATAAATATTTTTCGTGCCAATAATTGAAACGCCATTGTGGACAACCTTCTCGCCAGCTTTAACTAATTCGCAGTTGCCGCCCATCTCGGCCATAATGTCGATAACAATAGAACCTGGCTTCATGGCTTCGAGCATATCTTTAAAAATAATCTTTGGTGCAGCTTTGCCAGGAACACCAGCTGTGGTAATCACAACATCGCTACCAGCGACATGTTTCAAAAGTACTGCACGTTGTTTTTGTTTTTCTTCTTCGGTAAGTTCGCGAGCATAACCACCCTCGCCTGCAGCTTGTACGCCAACATCGACGAATTTAGCTCCCAAAGATTGAACTTGTTCTTTAGTTTCGGGGCGGACGTCATAAGCTTCTACAATAGCGCCTAAACGACGTGCTGTCGCAATAGCCTGTAAACCAGCCACACCAACGCCAATTATAAGCACTTTACAGGGGCGAATAGAGCCTGCTGCTGTAGTTAACATGGGAAAAAAGAATTTTGCCTCATTAGCGGCTAAAAGAACCGCCTTGTAACCAGAAATCGTAGCTTGTGAGGACAAAGCATCCATGTCTTGAGCTCTGGAAATACGTGGTATCGCTTCCATAGCAAAGCTAGTAATATTCTTGGCCGCCAAAGCGTTCACTACTTCCGGACAAAGATGAGGATATAAGAAAGAAATAAGTACCGCGCCATTCTTCATTTGCGCTACTTCTTCTAAAGTTGGAGCTAAAACTTTAATTACGATGTCGCCCTCGGCATAAAGCTCGGAGGCTTTGGACACGATCGTGGCACCTTTATAGCTAGAATCAGCCGAATGAATACCTTCGCCTGCGCCTTGTTCTACTTTGACATCTAGGCCTAAAGCTGTAAGCCTATTGATCAAAGCTGGTACCATCGCAACACGACTTTCGCCGATCTGCCTTTCTTTCGGAATAACAATATTTATTGGCATTCTAAAATCCCCTTATAACAAATTATCAATTATGAATTGTGAATTATGAATTATGAGTTATGAATGGGGAGGAAGTTAGGAAAAACATGTCTACATGATTTCTTTTAAAATCAATGAGTTGCACTTTTAAGTTCAATTTCCCTTCTTAACTTAACAATTCATAATTCATAATTTTCCTATTTCACATTGCGGCGCATTTTACTAAAGGTTTAGGGCAAATGCTAGGATTACATGGCAAGAAGTTTGTTTATGACGAGTTCTAAGGCCTCCGCCAGCCAAGGTGTGAATTTTTCGGGCATGTTGGCGAGTTCTTCCTTCAAAACTTCTAGCGGTAGCCATAAACAAGCCTGGACTTCTTCGGGATTTGGTCGAATCACCGAATCGTTGCCACTTATAACGCCTGCTAGGACGTGATCTATTTCATGCTCCATCAAGCCATTGCCTAAATTAGCGCAATAAGAAAAACTGCCTAATTCTTCCAATCTTGTAGAAAATCCCATTTCTTCTTCTAAACGACGATTGGCAGCCACTAAAATATCTTCACTTGGCCGCGGATGTCCGCAGCACGTATTTGACCAAAGCCCACTTGAATGATATTTACTTTGAGCACGCTGCTGCAAAAGCACCTCTATGTCTTTCCCTTTTTGTCTTAAAATAAAGACAGAGAAAGCGCGATGTAATCTGCCTTCCAGATGCGCAGCAGTTTTTTCTAGCACATCAATTTCTTCGTCTTGTTCATTCACTAAAATTACATGCTCAGTCAAATTAGGCTTAAAAGGTGCGATGATACTAACTTCCGGGAAAACTTCTTTTACAAAACTTGTATCTTGCGCTAAAAATAACAAGACTAAATTTGGTCCAGCATCTTGTGTAACGTAGACTGGAGCGCCAATTGCGCGCATTTCTTCAACTTTTTCTCTGGCGGCAAAGGTTCCTGGAAGCGAATATTGAATAGGCGGATTAGCAGCCGAAATGATTTCATGCATGAATAAAGCATTGGCTTCAGCTGTCTTGCCAAATAATTCAAAATCTTTTTCGATTATAGCCATTTTGAGACTTTGCATGTCTAATTTAACTTGTTCTGGCCACTGTGCATAAAGCGGCGAAGTTTGCATGCAATGTTGCATGGCATCGCGCGAAGAGATACTTTTTTCTTGATTTGAAATAGTTAAAATACCTAAACGCAAATCTGGCCAAATATATGGAAACTCTTCACCAAAACTGTCTAAACCAGATGGATCAGTGCCAGCGTTCCATTCCACGAATCCATTCCAAAACGAACGACTAGCGCTGCCACTGCCAAGTCGCGCTAAAATAGAAAGTTTGTCTTTGCTTAAATTCCAAGCGTAAAAATTATTTAAAACTTGTACTAAAGCTGCAAATCCACAGGCGGAAGAAGCAAGGCCGGCTGCAATTGGCAAATTTAAATCTGTTTCAATGTGATAAAAAGTATGACGGTCTGGACGAAATAAATCTAAAAAAGCTTTTAAGCGCTTGGCAAAAGATGTGCTTAAGGCAACACTTTTACCATTTAGCAGATAAAAGTCAGATTTGGCGCCCTTTTCCGCAAAACGTAGCGACGTAAAAGCACCCTTGTTTCCAAGTGCCACCGATAAACTAGACGTGACAGGCAAGTTTAGTTCTTCATCGCGCTTGCCCCAATATTTGCAAAGCGCGATATTGCTTGGCGCAAAGGCGTGTGCTATATCACAGATGGACCCAGTTGGAACGTTTTGTAAAATAGTTTTAACTAAAGTTTGTTTATCCATAGAATAACCTCTTCTGATGTGATGGGGTCAGGTCTAACATGTAACATTTTGTTAGATGTTAGACCTGACCCCATTCAAAATAACGCCGCCTAAGCCTTCGTACTCGACTTCGTGTAACATATTGGTATAAGTTAGTAAAACATGATCAAAGGCTTCTTGACCAAATAGCTTTAGCAACTCTTCTTTTTTATCTTGGATTCGCCTAACCAATATTTGATACCAAATCCTATATTGCGGCGTCACATCCGTTCGATCTTCTAATTTCCAGCCACTTTGGGATAGCATTTTCTCTATGTCTGGAAAGCGTATGGGTTTGAAAATGGATTTACGTCTTGCTTGTTTATCGAATCTCGAATCATAATCAATATAATCAAAAATAACTAGTTCTGCCCTATCTTTGGTCACTTCGTGCATGGATTTTAAAGCAGCCAATTGATCGGGAAAAGTATAAAAAGCATTGAAAGAATAAACAAGATCGTATTTTTCCCTTAAAACTTTTTCCATAGCTACAACGTCGCTTACATGAAAACTTTCTTTAGGATAGGTCTTTCTTGCAAAATTTATAGTTTCTTCATCTATATCAACACCGGTAACCTTACCCCAGCCATGATTGGTAAGAAAATTAGCCGTTCCACCAAGACCACAACCAACATCTAGCAAAATTCGCTGTGGATTTTGAGAGATATTTTTAAAAGTTAACAAGATAGCTTCTTCCTCGCCAGGGTGCGCGTAATCGCTGTTTCGCAAAAAAGAAAGTATTTGTTTACCTAAAAGCGAATTCATGCGCATATTGTTCACCTTAAAACAAATACGCGCCTAAAACGCCGGCTAAAAAACCAAAAACATGTCCACTCCAAGATACATTTTTTTCTTGAGAAGGAATTAGGGCCAAAGCCAATCCACCGAAGTAATAAAGAGCTAGTAGAGCTAAAATAACAGTAGAAGCGTTGGGATGATAATAAGCATTAGTGAGAAGATAACCGAAATAGCCCATAATGACTCCGCTCGCGCCAATATGTAGTGCTTTTTTACCAAACAGCCAAACCGCAAATCCACTCACAAAAATTATTAAAGCTGTTAGTAAATAAAAATGCAAACGACCAGCTGAAAGCAACAAAATCATTAAAATATAGAGGGGTACTGAGTTAAAAAAAAGGTGATTGCTGTTTCCATGTAAAAAAGGCGCGAAAAATATACCAGAAAGACCGCGCATACTACGTGGATAAATCCCTAAAATATTTAACTTATAGCGCGAAATAACATTGAGAAGCTGGACTCCCCACAAAACCGCTAAAACAATTAGTGCGAAATACCAATTATTTTGAAAAGAAGCGATAATGTGAGTCAATGCGTCAGAGAGTTGTGTTAGTAATGTGAACATAAATTAATCTGGTACTACGTAAATAGCATCAAGGTTACGCCAAAAACCTTTGTAATCTAAGCCATAGCCAAAAACAAACTTATCTTCAATATTTAGGCCATAGAAATCAGGCTTTTGTAAACCACCTTCCAGACGAGCCTTTTTCTTGTTTAATACAACTGCCGTAAAAACTTCTTTAGCTTCTTCTTTGTAACAAAAATCTACCGCCCTAGCTAAAGTTACACCTTCGTCTAAAATATCATCAACGATAACTACAGTGCGACCTTTCAGCGGCTTACTTGGTTTGACGACCCAGAGCAATTCCTTACCACCTTTTTGCTTATCTCCATAGCGCGTAAGATGTAAATAATCCATTTCCAAAGGAAACTTAAGGCGTGGCATGAGCTGACCAAATGGCACTAAGGCCCCGAGAACAATACATAAAAAAATCGGCTGACTATTAGCCAATTTTTTTGTAATTGCTGTTGCCATTTCATCTAAAGCTTCTTCAATTTCTGCATTGGAATGTAGACAAATTGCTTTGTTACGAAGTTTTTCCAAATCTATATTACTAATTGACATAGTAGAATCCTCAAAATTTTTGTCATTCTACCTGAATAAAAAATAATTGTGAAATATCAATTGATTCGGTGATGTAAATTCGGATAGGTTGGGTTAAGAAGGAGCAAAGCTTTTTCGCCCCAACAATAAATTAAAATTGACGATATAAATTTAATGGTTTATATCTACAAAGATGATTTCTTCTGATCAAAATTTAGCTTCTGAAGCTTTTGCCTGGGTAGCTGGCGAGCCGCTTAATTCCTTGCCGCAAGACCTCTACATTCCGCCGCAAGCATTGCAAGTCTTCTTGGAAAATTTTAGCGGCCCACTCGATCTTTTACTCTACTTAATTCGCAAGCAAAACATAGATATTTTAGACATTCCAATTGCCAAAATCACAGAGCAATACATGGAATACATCGCTCTCATGCAAGTACTTAACTTGGAACTTGCAGCGGAATATTTGCTCATGGCGGCAATACTTGCTGAAATAAAATCGCGTTTACTTTTGCCTAAGCCTGCAATACAGCTAGATGGCACTGAAATTGATCCACGCGTGGAACTAGTAGAAAAACTGAAGGAATACGAAAAATATAAAAAACTTGCCGAAGAACTAGATAGCTTGCCACGTTTAGAAAGAGATTCTTTTTTAACGAATATAGAATCAGCCGTAGTGCGTAGTAATGCTACACCCTTGCCAAATGTGAAACTCGATGAGCTTTACCGCGCCCTCCAAGAGCTTATGGAAAGAGCTAAATTATTTGAGCATCATCAAATCAGTCGCGAGCAATTAAGCGTTAGAGACCGCATGAGCCACATTATTAAAAATTTACAAAGCGATAAATTTACTAGCTTTCATAGTTTATTTAATTTAGAAGAAGGCAGACGTGGCGTAGTTGTTACGTTTGTAGCTATTTTGGAGCTTTTGCGTCAAAGTATTATTGAAATTGTCCAAGTTGAAAACTTTGGGCCGATACACGTGCGTGCTACGCTTGGAATTATGAATGATGAATTATGAGTGGTGAATTAAATGGAAGAAAGTGCTAAACAACTAAAAATCATCATTGAAGGCTTGATTTTTGCAAGCGAAGAGCCTCTTACCATAGAACAGCTTTTGAAAGTCTTGAAAGAATTAGACCAAGCTTTAACTACTGAAAACATAAAAACTATCCTCGATGAGCTGATTTTAGACTACCAAGAAAAAAGCATAGAGCTTAAAGAAGTTGGAAGTGGCTATCGCTTTCAAATCCGCACTGAATATGCGCCTTGGATCAATAAACTTTGGGAAAAGAAGCCTCAGCGTTATTCTAAAGCTCTCCTAGAAATTTTAGCAATCATAGCTTATCGCCAACCCATTACTCGCGCCGAAATTGAAGACATTCGAGGTGTCAGCATTCACAGTAATATCATGCGTACTTTAACAGAACGCGAATGGATTAATATTATCGGCTACAAAGACGTCCCCGGTCGCCCTGCCCTTTATTCTACAACCGATAAATTTTTAGATTATTTTAATTTGAAAAGCTTAGAAGAATTGCCGGTGTTGGAAGAAAAAGAAACATAACTAGCCCACCATTCATAAAGTGGGAAAAGATTTACTTGCATTATTCCCACTTATTAGTTATAATTGATTTGCTTAAGGTGTCTATTATCGGGAGGAAATGTACCATGAACGCAGTTGACACGCTAAAAATAGTTAGACCAGATTCAAAAGGGCGAATTAACCTGGGTGCTCTAACGGATGGTATCAGTGGGTTTAGAATTACGCTCTGTAATAACAATTGTATTAATTTAGAGCCTATGATTGAGATACCAGCTCGCGAAAAATGGCTGTTTGAAAACAAAGTCGCTTTAAAGAAATTCAAAAAAGGCTTAGAAGATGCTGCCCAAGGAAAATTGGTTAGCAAAGGGGACTTTACGCAGTATTTAGATGAAGAGATCGAGTAACTACGATGGTGGGTGTTTTTAAATTGCTTTTTACTGAAGAAGCATCTGAAGATTTTGATAATTTGATAACCGATGCTTCCTTATTAAAACAGCTAAAAGCTGTAAGAAAAGCACTGGCTTATTTACAAACAAACCCGCGACATCCGGGACTAAACACACATAAATATCAATCAACTCGAGGGAATAACGGAGAAGAAATTTTCGAGTCTTATGCCGAAAATAAGACTCCCGCTGCTTATAGAATCTTCTGGTTTTACGGCCCTAAAAAAAATCAGATTACCGTTTCATCGATAATACCACATCCTTAATACCTAACCAACGCCGAGCCCCAGGTGAGGCCTGCGCCAAAGGCTTCGAGAAGTAAGAGTTGATCGCGCTTTATAAGGCCATTTCGAACGCCGTAGTCGAGTGCTAAAGGCACAGAAGCTGCTGATGTATTGCCATGTTCAGCAATAGTTAAAATCACTTTTTCCATAGGAATGCCAAGCCTTTTTGCTGTAGCTTTGATAATACGCAAATTAGCTTGATGCGGCACTAGCCAATCAACATCGCTAGCTTTTAAATTATTATATAGCAAGGTTTCATCTACAACTTCGCCAAGCTTAGTCACCGCTATTTTAAAGACCTCGTTGCCACGCATTTGAATATAACAGGGATCAGAGCCATAAATATTACCGGACAAAGATAAAAGATCTTTCGAATTACTATCGAGATGCAAATGTGTCGAATAAATACCTGGCTTATTGGAAGCTCCTAAAACAACTGCACCTGCGCCATCGCCGAATAAAATGCACAAATTACGGTCATTCCAATCTACAACTCGCGTAATAGACTCGCTGCTTACAATTAAAACATATTCTGCTTTGCCGGAAGTAATATGCATATCAGCTAGGCTCAATGCGTAGATAAATCCAGCACAAGCCGCACTTATATCAAAAGCTGGACATTTGGTTCCCGCTAAACCTAAATTTAATTGCACGGCGCTAGCGGTATTAGGAAATAGTCTATCTGGAAAAGTAGTGGCAACAATGATAAGTCCAATCTTATTTTTGTCGATTCCAGAAGCTTCCAAGGCTTTCCGCCCTGCTTCTGTAGCCATGCTAATGGTAGTATCATTTTCGTCGCGAATATGCCGTCTTTTTATACCTGTTCGATCAGTAATCCATTCATCGCTAGTTTCAACCATTTTTTCTAAATCGGCATTAGTCAAAATGCGGCTTGGGACATAGCTGCCAGTTCCAAGAATTTTTGAGTATTTTTTCATTTTATCCCCTTATGTTTGAGGTTCTTCGCAGAGTAAGAAGCCAACTGTTTCGCCAATTTTTTGTGGTACATTTTTTTCAACTTCTAACATGGCTTCGCCAATGGCATTAGTAAAAGCGTTTTCGTTCGCTCCACCGTGACTTTTCACTACAATCCCCTTTAAACCAATGAGACTCGCACCATTATGCCGGCCTGGATCTATAGTAGCAGCCAAGGTTTTAAGCGCAGGGCGAGCTATTAAAGCGGCTATTTTGTTAAATAAGTTTTTCATGAAAGCCTTCTTGGCGTAAAAAAGAGTTAGTTTAATAACCCCCTCCATAGCTTTTAAAGCTACATTTCCAACGAATCCATCACAAACAACAACATCCACATCGCCTTGAAAAATAGCATCACCTTCCACATAGCCCACATATTCAAACGATTGGCTTTGTAAGAAGAGCTTATCAGCGGCTTTGACTAGTTCGTTACCTTTAATTTCTTCCACACCAATATTTAAAAGCGCTACTTTGGGTTTTTCGATGTTGTAATGCGCAGAAGCTAGGACAGAGCCCATTACAGCGAATTGATAAAGATTTTCTGGGGAAGAATCGGAACTTGCACCTAAATCTAAAACATTAACACTTTTGCCCTCTTGCATGGTAGGCAAGGAGCGGATAATTGCTGGACGATCAATACCAGGAATGGTTTTTAAAACATAATGAGCAGTTGCCATCAGGGCGCCGGTGTTGCCAGCGCTTACACAAGCTCCAGCTTTGCCTTCTTTTACTAAATTAATGGCGATGCGCATGGAAGATTTCTTTTTA